>Ga0209269_1000121_pt1 | contig 122716 bp, 128 predicted proteins | sample MTBAKMMethaMetaG_FD_187455 | JGI IMG/M metagenome (GOLD analysis project Ga0209269, IMG submission 187455) | Enrichment culture microbial communities from Arthur Kill intertidal strait, New Jersey, USA, that are MTBE-degrading - MTBE-AKM (Arthur... | ecosystem: Environmental > Aquatic > Marine...
ATCCCGCGACCGCAAGGGAACGGGATATAAACAACAGTAGGTAGTTTAGTAATGTACGGAAACAGAGGTAATTCCGGCGGATACAACCGCCCCAGGAACGATGGACCCCGCGAAATGCACGATGTTGTTTGCTCCGACTGCGGCGCAGCGACTCAGGTTCCCTTTAAACCCACCGAGGGCAGGCCTGTCTATTGCAGGGACTGCTTCCAGAAGCACAAGCCCAAGGACCGGTTCTGAACAGGTTAGCTTCGAACATCCTTGGGGTGAGAGCCCCGAGGGTCCTTTTCCTTATTTTGTCCCTAAAATAAACGCCCGAATCGTCTTTGGACACGCCTTCTTGACGATCTGATCCTGACCGGTTTTCCTAACCAACCTTCGTTATCCTGGTAAAAGTGGAAATGGTCATCGTGATCGTTCTCGTCGGTAAACCGCAGCAGGAACGAATGACCATCTTTATTAACTTTATAATATATTTCCTGTCGGGGAAGCTACCTTGCGTTACTGTTCCAAGTGCGGAGAGCCCATGGAGGAAGACGCCACCTACTGCGAGAACTGCGGTAAGAGGCGCGGCTCAACCGTCCAAAGTCAGGGCTTCATGATGCGACAGGGAGAGATCGTGCAGTCGACCAGGCTGTTCACCAAGCAGCAGGTGCTGTTCACCACCATCTTCTTCATCGGGTTCGGTATCTTGGCCATGATGATGAGCAGCTTCGTCTCCGATGATCCCTTCTTCGATGATTCGCGGGGCATGTTCCTCATGATGGGGCTGGTCAGCATCGGGATCGGCATCGCCATCTACGTTCTGGGCAATCGCAACATAGACGAGGAGAGCTGATCCTGGATGATGACAGTGAACGAAAGGCGCCCGCTAGCAGCGGTGCTGCTGGCGTCCGTTCTGATCATCTACGGCCTAATGGGGGTGGTCAGTGGCCTCATCCTGATGGCCGATCCCTCCGGCGGCGGCATGGGCTTCACCCCGGACATCCAGGAAGACATACCGTTCCAGAGCTTCCTGCCCGTAGGCCTCTACCTTTTCACCGTGTTCGGCCTGGTTCCGATATTGCTGGCCTATGGCGTGATAACTAAGAAGGAACTGCTATTCGAAAGGATAAGCGAAATGAGCGGTTTCCACTGGTCCTGGACCGGGGGCTTGCTGCTAGTAGCCGCTTTGGTCGTCTGGCTGTTGGTGGAGGGGATGCTGATAGGCCTGGACTACGCGGCCACCTACATGACCGTGATCATGGGAGCCGCGGTGTTCCTGGCCTTGATGCTTCCTTCCAACAGAAGGTTCTTCCGCCGACCTTGACGCTGAACGGAAAGATGAAAAGATAAGGACCTCAGGCCCGCCAGAGATCTTCCTCGACGATGGGCTTGCTGTCGTCCAGTCTTAGGATGTCCACGAAGACGTACTTTCCATGCGGGATGCCCAAGGCCTTCAGCCTCCTCATCACCTCTCGCTTGGAATCCTCGTTCCCCTCGCACTCGAAGACGTCCTTGAAGGTCTGGCCGTTCCAATTGATGGTGTATTCGTACTTGAACATGCTATGCTCACCGTATTCATCACGCAATGCTGGGGGCCATCTATCTCCCGAGCATAAATCAGTATGCTTGGCTAGGACGCAATTTACGTTCGTAGTCGCCTCTCCGCCTCGGCGTCGATCGTCCTCAGCAGCTGACGCAGCCGCCTTCCCTTTACGGCGATCTCCTCTTCGCTCAGGGAGTCCCCTTCCGGACATAGCGCATCGACGACCACCTCGCCGTCCTCGGTGAGGTTCACTGGGTAGATGGTGCACCCCAGCGGCCTAGATGCGTACTCTGTGCAGCGCTTCCTTTCTCGGTCGAAGAGGACGCAGTACCCTTGCTCATTGATGAGGCGGGGGATCCCATCCTCACCGATCTCGTAAAAGCTGCCGTCCGCGCGCCCCCTGCGGACCAGGCGGGCGATGTCCGCCTGGCACAGCTCCATGCGGGTATCCTGGCAGCATTTCGTGCAATGGGTGCAGCGCATTGATCGGAACATGTCATAGGGACGATATAATCCTGAGTCCCAGGGTATATACGGGACGAGAGGGATATGAAATAAAGAAGGAAGGGAAGACCATGGGAGTGAGATACGGACTGTTCAATCATACCAAGAAGGAGTACGTAGTTCCAGAGAAGCTGCCAGTGGATGCGGCCGATCCGACCACCCACCCTTACGCTGCGTTCATCTCCTACCTGATGATGGAGAGCTGGAGGTACGATCACGTAGCGGTGATGGATGACTCCAAGGACTTCGACTGCCAGAGGATGTTCGGCGCCAAGTACGCCGACCGTTCCATCGATCTGTGGAACGAGTTCGTGATGATAATGGGATGGCAGTTCAAGGACCTGAGATCGATCTGATGCTCACAGACCTTTCATCATGTTCAGGCTCTTGACCTCGTACCCCAGCGAATCGTAGAGGTGCCTGGCTACGTCGTTATATGCGAACACGTGAAGCGCCAGTGAATCGAGCTTCATCCGCTTGGCCTTGGCCTCCAGGGCAAGCATCATCGCTTTACCGTAGCCCCTGCCGCGTTCGCCCTCTTCTATGAAAACGTCGAAGACGAAACCCTTGCGGTCCTCGCCCGTTTCCACTTTGAGCCATAGGTGGCCGACCTTCTTTTCCGTATCCACGTCCAGGGCCTTGTAGAAGTGATGCCCCTCGGTGCGAAGTCCGTCCGGTAACAGGTTGGAGTGCGCGGCCTCGGAGCGCTTAAGAGCTTCCGCGGGCCTCCAGTAACCGACCTTGACGTTCTCGTCGGCGTACCTTTTCACCCCGGCCGCCCTCGTGATCTCGAACTCCTTCTTGTTCATGGGGACCAGACGAACTTCGACCGTGTTCAGCACCTCGGCCTGACGAATAACGCTGAAAAAATATTTCAAGCCGATGTATGAGAAAGGGGGATGGGAAGGAAAAGGTTTGAGGGAGGGGTTTCAGCCCTGGAAGCAGCGGTACACCCAGTACTTCTTCCCGTCCACGGATATCTCCTCGGGCTTGGCCCTGGGGTCTCCGACGGAGTAGTACGGGGGGAAGGCCGGGTTGGCCTTGGTGACGCGCAGGGCGTCGGTCTCCTTGGCGAACTTCTTCTTTACCTCATCGGCGACCTTGTCCGGAACGCCGAATGTCAGTTCAACGGTTACCATGTGTTTTCCTCCTTTGCCGCGGCTTTCGCCGCTAGATGATTTAACACCTGATAGGGTAATAAGGCTTTGTTACATGCCAGTGTAACCGGTTGTGTCCGGATGATACCCGTATATGCGGCATGTAACGGAGTTAAGAAAAAGCGATGTTTCGACTTCACGATGGTTATTGAAAATTAAGATGATGGAAGGGGTTTCGAAGGTAAAAACGGCTTGATCACGCCTTGCGGCAGCGGTAAACCCAGTACTCCTTGCCGTCGACCTTGATCTTCTCGGGCTTGGCCCTGGGGTCTCCGACGGAGTAGTACGGGGGGAAGGCCGGGTTGGCCTTGGTGACGCGCAGGGCGTCGGTCTCCTTGGCGAACTTCTTCTTTACCTCATCGGCGACCTTGTCCGGAACGCCGAATGTCAGTTCAACGGTTACCATGTGTTTTCCTCCAAAGTAGCAGAACAAGCCGCTACCAGTAAATCAGTGAATCCGTTAATAGGGTATAAACGCTTGTTACATCGATATGTAACGAGTTGTTAATTCGCGTAACGACATCTTAAAAAAATTATGAGGCCAGCATCACGGGCCGGCCGAAGCGGTCTGAGCGACGAGGTCGATGTTGATGGAGCGGGCGGCGAGACGATAAACGATCTCCTTGCTCTCCTCCTTGTAGGTCTTCACCAGGAAGTTGGATTTGTAGAGCACCTCGAGCTCCCGGTAGATGGTGGCCCTCTCCCGGCGGTCACTGAACCTCTCGTTGTACATCTTGTAAACGTGAACGGCGGACGCCTCCCCCTCAGCCAGCAGCTTGAGTATCTTCAGGCGGGTGTCCGAGGACAGCGCCTTGGCCACTTCCTCTATCTCCATAACGCCCAGGCATGGCCTTCCCGGTTATTAAGGTTTGATTGAGGAACGGCGAAGCGTTGAATAGTGGCTACCGCATTTTCCGCAGGGAGGTCGGGAATTGGGCCGCCTAACTATGCTGTACGTCCGGGGGATAAGGAGCGGGTTCCGCTATCGTTTCTCACTGGCCAAGCTGACCAGGTGGCCACTGCTCGGCCGCATGATGGAAAAGACGTTCTTCGACGGTGACGATATCTTCGTCCTGCCGAAGGAATCCTCCCTCAAGGTGAGGGATATCCCCCTGGACCTCGCCGTTCCTGAACGGGAGGACTTCGTACTCCCTTCGGAGATCATCAGGCATTTCATAGAACGGTCGAAGCACCATCTCATCATGGATTATTGCATCTGCCGCACCTCCGCCCACTGTCAGGATTACCCGCGGGAGCTGGGATGCCTTTTCCTGGGCAAGGCCGTCCTCAACATCGATCCCCGCCTTGGACATCCTGTAAGCAAGGAGGAGGCCCTGGCCCACCTGGACCGCTGCGAGGCGGCCGGTCTCGTGCACCTCATCGGACGGAACAAACTGGACAGCATGTGGACCTCCGGAAGGCCGAAGGAGGACCTGATGACCATCTGCAACTGCTGCCCCTGCTGCTGCCTGTGGAAGATGCTGCCGCAGTTGGACCCGGCCATATCGAGCAAGATGAAGAGGCTGCCCGGGGTGCATCTCACCGTGAACGAGGGCGCGTGCACCGGTTGCGGGGTTTGCTCGGAGGGCTGCTACGTCAACGCCATCTCCCTGGGGGATGGCAAGGCGGTCATCGATCAGGGCATGTGCAAGGGCTGCGCCCGCTGCGCCCACCTCTGCCCGGAGAAGGCGATAACCCTGCACCTGGATGACATGGACTTCCTACAGCACACCGTAGAGAGCTTGACCCCCCTGGTGGATGTCACCAAGGATTGAATCGACCAAGCTGTTTATATCCCTTATCGAGGATGTCAATAACATGAGCCAATCGAAGGACAGGGACATCATCTTGGCCCTGATCATCGGAATCATGTTGATCACCATTGTGGTCCTGGGGGTTTTGGCCTTTGCCCCGTTGGACCCGTTCTCAAGCGGAGATGATTGGAGCTATCAGGGATCGGTCCCCCTTGAGAGCCTGGACCTCTCCGTTGAAGCGGACGTTTGCGATGTGAATGTTGCCTTCGGGGATCTGGATGGCAATTTGGTGGAGGTCGAGATGAACATCGAGGGTAAATCCGGTTATCTCGTAGGGGAACCGGACATCAATTACACTGTCACCTCCAGTCTGAACGGCGGGAAACTGTCCGTCGTGGTGGTCCTGGACATGAACACCGGACCGACCGTTACCTACGATGAATCGGACATCGTGGTTACCATCGACCGATCTCTGCCGGCCTTCCTTGCGATCGATGTGAACGTGGGCGACGTCGTGATAACGGTGCCGGAAAACTCGTCCCTGGTGGGAGCGGCGGTGCATGCTGACGTGGGGGGACTGCACCTGAACCTTGAGGACGGGGCGAACACAGGGGACCTGGACCTGCGGTCCGACGTGGGCTCGGTTAACGTGGAATGCACGAACGCCATCTTCGCCGAGGGGACCCTGGTGAGGGCGGAGACTGGCACGGGAAGCATCCATCTGGACCTTGAGCTGTCATCATCACAGAACGGCAACGTCACCTTCGACTGCCTGGCCAACGTGGGCAGCGTCAACCTGGCCCTGATCATCGCCGGGGATGCGTCGGCCGAGATCACCTCGCAGGCCAACGTCGGCGAGATAGAGACCGAGCTGGTGGGATTCAGCGGTATGGACGTGCACCTGGTCAGCGACAACCATCCTGACGTCTGGAGCGTCACACTCTTGCTGGAGGCTGACGTGGGTTCCGTGAACATCGAGGCGGAATGGAGGGAGTGAGATGGTAAGGAGCGTTCCTTACGAAGTGGTGAAGCACCTGGGCGATGCTGAGCTGAGAAGATACGACGACCTAGTACTGGCCACCGTCTACGAAATGGACGACGAGGAGGCCTTCGCGCTGCTGTTCCAATACATCAACGGGAACAACGACCAGGAGGTCAAGCTGCCGATGACCGCCCCGGTGGTCTCCCGCTCTGGAGAACCGACCGATCCCGATTCGGAAGGTATGATGGCCTTCGTGCTGCCTTTCGACCTGAAGTTCTCCGAGGCCCCGAGGCCGGCGGACCCCCGGGTGGTGCTGGAGCTCAAGGAGGGAGGCCTATTCGCGGTCATGCGCTTCCGGGGACGTGCCGGAGGCGTTGATGTTCAAGGTAGGACCGAAGACCTCAAGGCCGAGCTCAAGGAGGCCGATTACGTGATGGATGGCCGCCCGTTCCTCATGCGTTACAACTCGCCCTTCACGCCAGGGTTCATGCGGCATAACGAGGTTGCTGCGCGAGTCGTTCCCGGACCTGAGAAGAGGGAATGATCAGAGGAAGACGCGGGCAGAGCCAGTCCTCATCATGGCCGTGATCGCCGTATAGAGATCCTCGGGCCGTTGAGATCCTATAAGCACTGTCCTTCCGTCGGCGAAGGTTATGCGCACACCGCGGTTTCCTGAGATGTTGTAGGCGCGGTGCGACGAGGTCCCCTTTATCCCCCATCCGCCATATTCTGATATGGGACTGTATTTCACGACGCTGTAGGTGATTATCTCCTGAGGAGCGATCCGCCTGGGCTTGTTCAATATCGGAAAGAAGCGGATGTTGACGGTGTCGGTCACCGTCGTCGTCATGTGGATGGTGAGCAGGAACAGCGGGAATAACGCACCGAACACCACCAGCAGGAACCACATGAGACCGTCGGAGCCGGGATTGTTTCCCCACGGCGCTCCAAAATAAAGCTGCTGTATCGCCCCCCAATATATCAGGCCGGCCGGGAGCAAGGCCAGCAGGACGTACCACCAGGTGCGCAGGTACTGCACCTCGCGGAAATGCTCGTAGTCATCGGGCATAAGGCAGCGGAAAGGCAATGGGGAATAAGAAGGTTGGCCAGGCAGCAATTGAAATAAAGCCTGCCGAGAATATCATAGAGGGATCACATGGGCCGCAAGGTGGAAAGGAGCGAGGAGGAGTGGAGACGGGAGCTTGATGCCGAGCAGTACCGGGTGCTGCGGAGGAAAGGCACGGAGGCGCCGTTCACCGGCAAGTACCATAGGACCAAGGATGCTGGCACTTACGTCTGCGCCGGATGCGGGAAGGAGCTGTTCGTCTCGGACGATAAGTTCGACTCGGGATGTGGATGGCCCAGCTTCACCAAGCCCCTGGACGAGGTGGAGGAGCAGAAGGACCTCAGCCACGGCATGGACCGCACTGAAGTGTTATGCCCGGACTGCGGCGGGCATCTGGGTCATGTGTTCGAGGATGGGCCGAAACCTACTGGGCTCCGCTACTGCATCAATTCCACCTCGCTGAAGTTCAAACCTAGGAAGTGAGCCAATGGAGATGTCTGGCAACCGTTTCATGAAGAGGCATCATGCCAAGAAGGCGGGCATGCCGCCCGGCTCCATCCTCTACGTCGGCGATGGAATCCCGTCTCCCACCGTCGTCTCCCTGATCGACTATACTGAAGAGGACGTCATGGAGAAGAAGGGCATCACCATCGAAGAGTGCATGACCCTGCGGGACAACCCAAGCATAACGTGGCTGAACTTCTCAGGCCTGGCGGACGTGGACCAGATCAAGAAGGTGGGCGAGATATTCGGACTGCACCCCTTGGTATTGGAGGACATCCTGCATATGGGGCAGCGGCCGAAGCTGGAGCTGTACGACAAGTACGTCTATCTGGTGGCCAAGATGATCTATCGGGGCGACACCGGCAAGGAGGTCACCTACGAGCAGCTCTCGGTGGTCATGGGAAAGAACTACGTCCTCACTTTTCAGGAGAAGGAGGGCGACGTCTTCAACAGCATCCGGGAAAGGATAAGGAACAACAAGGGCCGCCTGCGGAAGTCGGGGGCGGACTACCTGGTTTATTCCCTCCTCGACTCGGTCGTGGACAATTACTTCCCGGCATTGGAGAAGATCGGCGACCTGGTGGAGGAGATAGAAGAACATCTTTCGGACGATCCTGAGCAGGACGTACTGAGCGACATCTATCGCCTGAAGCGTGAGGTGATCTTCTTGCGTAAGTCGATCTGGCCGATACGGGAGGTCGTGGCGGCCATGATGCGCCAGGACGTTGAGATCGTCTCGCCGAGCACCAATACCTATCTGCGGGACGTCTATGACCACTCCATCCAGGTGATGGACGTCGTGGAGACCTACATCGACATGCTCTCGGAACTGACGGACGTGTACATGTCCACCGTGAGCAACCGCATGAACGAGATCATGAAGACCCTGACCATCATCGCCACCATATTCATACCGTTGACGTTCATCGTCGGTCTGTATGGAATGAACTTCAAGTTCATGCCCGAACTGACCAACGAGCTGGCTTATCCGGCGGTGCTGTTGGTCATGGCCGCCATATCCGGAATGATGCTTGTGTACTTCCGCCGCAAGGGCTGGCTATGAGGTGACATGGACACCCTGACGGTAGTGGCCGTGGCGGGGATATTGCTGTCTCTGATCTTCGCATTCACCAACGGGTACAACGACGCCGGGGCGGATGTGGCGACCATCGTGTCTTCCGGAACCGCATCCGTCAAAGGGGCGCTGCTCATGGCGGGGGCCAGTAATTTCATGGGCGCCATGATCGGCGGTAGCGCTGTCGTCCTTACACTTCAGGGAGTGCTGACCCACGAGATCGTGGGCTCGGTCGGCCTGGCAATATTCTCCGCGGTGGCCGCCGCCAACCTGTGGAACGTCGTCACCTGGTACTTTGGCATCCCGTCGTCCTCCACTCACGCGTTGATAGGCGGCCTCATCGGCGTCGGGATCGCCTTCCACGGTCTGACAGGCGTGAACTGGGGCTGGGATGAACTTTTCAACGGCCAGCTGACGGGCGTGGCCAAGGTACTGGTGTTCCTGCTCGCCTCGGTCGTCCTGGGGTTCGGAGGATCGTTCATCCTAATGAAGCTGGCCAGACTGTTCCTGCGTCGGGCGACCGTCAATGCCAATCGTTCGATGAAGCGGCTGCAGTGGTTAACCACCGGGGTCCAAACGCTGGCGCACGGGGCGAACGACGCGCAGAAGCAGATGGCCCTGGTGGCTTTGCTCCTCGTGGCCATGGGATCCTCGACCTTGGAGGTTCCGCTGTGGGCGCGGGTGGCCTGCGCGGCGGCCATGGCCTTGGGGACGCTCGGCGGCGGATACCGGATAATGCGCACGGTCGGCCGCAAGATATTCAAGATCAGGCCGGTGCACGCCCTGGTCGCCCAGACCAATTCCTCTTTGACGGTCATCTTCGCCACCTTCCTGGGCGCTCCGGTCTCCTCCACCCAGGTGGTCACGGCCGGGGTGATGGGGGTCGGCTCGGCCGAGAACCATCGGCTGGTGCACTGGAGGGTGGGCAAGGACCTTGTGGTGTCCTGGTTCCTGACCATTCCGGCCGCTGCCATGCTGTCGGTTCTTTTCGTGGTAATGACGAGATCTTTGCTGGGGGTTTGATATGGAAGAGAAAAAGGGTCTGCTGGATGGATTGTTCCCTCCTATGTACGATTTCAATGCCATGCTGGTGCATCAGGCGGAAGCGACCGCCGAGGCGGTAGGCCTCCTGTATTCAGCTCTGCAGGGAGAAAGGGACCATCACCTGAGCGCGCTGATCGAACTTGACAAGCGAACGGACGAGTTCCGTCACGACATGGAAAGGAAGCTGGGGGAAGCTTTCTCAACACCTTTTGACCGCCAGGACATCTATACTATGTCCAGGCAGCTCGAGTCGGTCATGAACTTCACCCGGACCACCTTGCTGGAGATGGACGCTTTCGGCGTCGGACCGGACCGCTGCTTGCTGGAGATGGCCGAGCACCTGCTCATCGGCATCAGGGAGGTGGTGAAAGGGGTGAGGGCGCTAGGCAAAGGGCTCGAAAGGACCGACCAGCTGATCAAGAGGATGCGGGAGGAGGAGCAACATATCGAGGAAACGTACGTCCGGGGAATGCAAGAGGTGTTCCTCCTGCCGGACCACATGATGGTACTGAAGAAGAGGGAGATATACCATCACCTGAAGGACGCCGGGAGGGAGTTGAGCGCTACCGCGGACATTTTGCACCGGGCGGCCTTCGGGATGGGTTAGAGATCTATAGTTCCGACTATGCGCAGCTTGCCGCCCTCCAGGTAGTGCATGACCGCCCTTGAGCCCGGACCGTAGATCAGCGGTTTCTCCAGGGTCAACGTCACTTGCGGGGCCCGCGCTTCTCCGCTCACGGAGGTGACGCGGCAGGGCAGGAACTGCATCCAGTGGCCCAGATGCATGACCATTCCTTCCTTTATGGGTGATTGCCAGTACTTGACCAGCTTAAGTTCTACGTTCAGTTCCGAGACCACCTTCATCTCCGGGTCGTTGGTCAGAACGAAACCGCGGTCCAGGTCCTCGGCCTCTATGCCCTTCAGGGCGAAACCGACGCGATCGCCTTTGTAGGCGATGTCGAAATCGTCATCGTGCTTTTGTATGGATCGGACCAGGGCGGTGCGGTCCGTAGGCAGCGCCTTCAGGTTGTCGTGGCGGTGGACGACACCCTTGGCCACGTATCCCAGGATGACCGTGCCTACGCCTTTCACGTTGAAGTGATGGTCTATGGGAATTACCCCCTTGCCCTCCCCATGTGCCTTTACTTTGGAGGCTTCGTCCAGAAGGAACTCCCGCAGCTGGATGGGATCGTCGGGCATGTATGCGTAGTTCGTCAGCACCGTGTCCTTGATCAGCGGGGCGATGCGGTCCGGCGTGAGGTAGTTCCTGAGGATGAACACACCTCGTTTCACATTGGCGCAGTCCAGCATGAGCAGCGTTTCACCGAAGGCGGCGTTGATCTCGTCGACGACGATGATGGCCATCTCGGCCAGGTTAACGCAGAAGTACAGGGAGTTGATGCGCTCCGGGTACTTGGCAGGCTCTAGGATGCTCACGGTGTCCTGCCCCTTCTTGATGTCGTAGATGGTGATGTCGCTGACGGTGCCCTTCTTCCCAAGCTCCTTGGCGTATCCCAGGACGCCTACCGCCGCCACGTTCAGGTTGCCCATGGATGGAGTCAAGCCCTCGGGGGAGATATGCCTTTCGCCGAGCCAAGCGTTATCTATCCCGCCGCGCCATTCACCAAAGGACATGTTCGAGCACGTGGACCTAGGCAAGCGCCTGGACCAGAAGCAGTACGACAAGGTCGTACCGGAACTCAAGGAACGTCTAGGGGAGCTGCAGAGGCGAGCCCGTGACGCGAATATGCCCATCATCGTGGTCTTCGAGGGCTGGGACACCGTGGGCATGAGCGAGGTGGTCAACAAGTTCATCCTGCCCCTAGACCCGAGAGGGTTCCTGGTCCACCCTATAACCGCTCCGCGCTCTGACGAACGGCTGCGACCGTTCCTGTGGCGGTTCATGGTGCGCATTCCGGCACGGGGGCGCATAGCCATCTTCGATCGGTCATGGTACTTCCGGTCGTTGGCGAGGGGAGTGGAACGCAAAGAGGAGGACGCCCGGCGGGCCTGGCGGGAGATCGCGGAATTCGAGGAGACCCTCTCGGACGACGGCTACCTGATTATGAAGTTCTTCCTGCACATCGGGAAGAAGGAGCATAAGAAGCGTTTGGAGCGTTACCGGGAACAGGACCTGGACCAGTGCGGGATCAGCACCGCCGAGGTGGACTTCTTCCGCAAGTACGAGAAGATGGTTCCGCTCATCGAAGAGATGATAGAGAGCACCGACCGGGAGTGGGCCCCGTGGACCATCGTGGAGGCCGAGGACCAGAAGTTCGCCTCGGCGAAGATACTCTCGACCGCCGTCCGCATGCTGGAATATGGACTGTCGAAGATGGAGAGCAAGAACCAGATCCATATGGACAGCAACCCCCTTATCAAGGGAGGGCAGATGTTCAATTCCTCCCGCGGCTCCGCGGACCTCAAGAAGAAGCTGTCCCAGGATGAGTACAAGGTCAGGCTGGAGAGGCTGCAGGACAGGGTCGGGGAACTTCAATGCGAACTGAACCGGCTCAAGGTCCCCACCATAATCGTCTTCGAGGGCTGGGACGCCGCCGGGAAGGGCGGGGCGATCCAACGCCTCACCGCCGAACTGAACCCCCGAGGTTACGAGGTGGTCCCGATCGGCGTTCCTACGGCGGACGAGAAGGCGCATCATTACCTCTGGAGGTTCTACCAGAAGCTGCCTCCGGCCGGGCACATGCGCATATTCGACCGCTCCTGGTACGGCAGGGTGCTCGTGGAAAGGATAGAAGGTTTCTGCTCCACCGAGGAATGGAAGCGGTCCTACAAGGAGATCAACGCCTTCGAGGAGATGCTGGTGGATAACGGAGCGGTCCTCGTCAAAATTTGGCTGGAGATCGATAAGGAGACGCAGCTGAAGCGATTCCAGGAGAGAGATGCGGACCTGATGAAGCAGTGGAAGATGACCGAGGACGATTGGCGGAACCGGGACAAGTGGGACTTCTACGGACGGGCGGTGGACGAGATGCTCTTCCGCACCAGCACCAAGGCGGCGCCCTGGACCATCGTGGAGAGCAACGACAAATACTATTCCCGGGTGAAGACGCTGCAGACCATCGTGCAGGCCATGGAATCCAAGTTGTCGAAGAAGGACTCCAAATGATTAATATCCCCAGGGCTATGCCCAACCAACTGAAGTGATGAAGATGTCTAGTTTCCAAGATTTCGGTCTCAGGGATGAGATCATGAAGGCCATCGAGCGCATGGGGTTCGTCGAACCGACCCCGGTGCAGGTGGAGACGATACCTCTTACCATGAAGGGAAAGGACGTCATAGCCCAGGCCCAGACCGGGACCGGCAAGACGGCCGCCTTCGGCATTCCGATCCTTGAATCGCTTACGAAAGGCGTCAAGCCTTTCGCCCTTGTCCTGGTCCCGACCCGGGAGCTGGGGTCGCAGGTCTCCGATGAACTGAAGAAGCTGGCCTTCTTCATGGACGATGTTCGCGTTCTTCCGGTATACGGCGGCAAGTCCATAGACGACCAGATCGACGTTCTGCGCAAGGGCGTGGACATCGTGGTCGGAACGCCCGGAAGGGTCATCGACCACCTGCACCGCGGAACGCTCGCTCTGAACGAGATCGAGGTTCTGGTGCTGGACGAGGCCGACCGCATGCTGGACATGGGGTTCATCGAGGACATCGAGTACATAGTCTCCAAGACAAAGAAGCAGAGGCAGACCCTGCTGTTCTCGGCGACCATCCCGGAGGCGATCCAGGAGATCGCCGCCCGGCACATGGTCGAACCGGAGACCATCATGATCGGGGAGGAACAGATCGTGCTCCCGACGACGAAGCAGGTCTATTTCAACATCGAGCGCAAGAACAAGATCTGGGCGCTCTGCCGCGTACTGGACGCTTACAAACCGAAGGCCATGGTGTTCGTGCAGACCAAGGTCATGGTGGACATCCTGGCCAAGAGGCTGGACTCCTACGGTTACCGAGTGGGGGAGCTGCACGGAGACCTCACCCAGGCCAGGAGGGAAAAGGTCCTCAAGGAGTTCCGGGAGGGAAAGACCGCCATCCTCATCGCCACCGACGTTGCGGCTCGCGGACTTGATATCGAAGGAGTCACGCACGTCATAAACTACGATATCCCGGAGGACCCGGAGGTCTACGTGCACCGCATTGGCAGGACCGGCCGCGCCGGAAAGGAAGGCATCGCCATCACCTTCATCACCTCCAAGGAAGTGCATCTGCTGAAGAAGATCAACGAGTTCGGCGTGACGGAGATCTCCAAGGAAGAGGTCCCGGAGAGCGGCCGCAAGGACGTCATCCGCAAGGTCATGGACTTCGAGGACCAGGCCGACCTGTTCGGCATGGTGCTCTTCAAAGTGGTCGCCGGGGAAGGCGAGCCGGTGGAGCGCTCCGATCTTTTGGAGCTGCTCAACCGCAAGATGCGCGTCCCGGAACTGGCCATTGGCAATATAAACGTCCTCAAGGACCGTACGGAGTTCGAGGTGCACAAGGACTCCGCGAAAAAGGTGCTGATGGAGCTCAAGACCCTCAGGGTCGGGGACAAGAAGATGAAGGTCGAGATAGTTCACCGGGAGCTTCCGCCGATCTCCATGCAGTGATCTCCGAACACCTTCGAATTTCTATAATAAAAAAGGGAATGGGTAAGGGGTTTTCACTTCCTGCGCTTTTTGGCCAGGGTCTGCAGCAGGGCTATGATCGGGTACCTGCTCTTCTTGTCCGAGTTGGATACTTTTCCCGTGAGCAAGATATCCTTCTTGAACAGGGTCACCGCGATGAACATGGCCAGCAGCGCGACGGCCGAGGTGTATGCTATTCCGCCAAGAACCAGCGCATAGTCGTCGAACATCAGGGAGCGCATGGCGATCATGGGGTGCGAGAACGGGATCGCCAGCACCAGGACCTTGGCCACCATCGGCAACGTGTCCACGTCCGTGAACATGGTGACGAACATGGGTATGATCGCCAGGAACGTGACGGGCATGGTCATGGTCTGGGCCGCCTTGTAGTTCTTGGTGAATATGCCCAGTATCATGCACAAGGCAAGGGCGAACACCAGTGAGGCGAACAGCGACATCCCGACCAGGATGTAGTCAACGATGTTCAAGGTCAGCCCGAACTCCGCTAGGTCGATCGAGCTGGAACCCATGAGCGAACTGAAGTAGAAGCTCATGCCGAACATGTATATGACGGCCATCAGCAATCCTACTAACGCGGCTCCCACGAGCTTGCCGAAGACGATGGACGTGCGGCTAACAGGCATCGTGAGCAGGGTCTCCAGGGTCTTGTTCTCCTTTTCCGACCCCATTGACGATATCACAATGCTGCCTGCATAGATTATCACCATCAGGACTATCAATGGCATTATGAACGACTGGGAGGACATCACGCTGGAGATGGCTATCGGGGAGATCCCGGTCATCTCCTTGCCCTTGAACAAAGTGGTCTCATAATACTGGGTGGGATTCAGGATGAGCGAGGCGTTATCGCTCATGTTCCCCGAGATCAGAGCGGTCGAAATGGCCTGGTCGACGTAAATCAGGTTGGCGTCGGCCGCGGCACCTGGAACCGAATCCATTATCCCGGCGCCCTTCATGATCCAGAATATCTCGATCGTCCCCTGGGTATCGTTCTCGATGTCCGAGGTGAAGTTGCTCGGAATGACGAAGAGCGAAACCCCGCCCATGTCGTCGAGCACGTTCAGTGCCTCCTGGACGTCATCACCTTCATAAACGATCTCGGAGGTGGCGTCGAACATCGCCATGGCGACCAGGGAAAGGTAACCGCCATCCTGGTTTATGACCGCGATCTTGGGCGGTTCCGCCAATTGCTCCTCGACGCCGCCGAACACTCCCCCTAGAGAGCCGAACAGTATGGCGATGATGATGATCGGAACGATGGTAGCCGGAGTGAGAAGCTCCTTGACCTCCTTCCTGATGATCTTGGATAAGTTGCTCATTTCCTCACCACCTTGACGAAAACTTCCTCGATGTTCTGAGCGTCGTACCTCTGCTTGAGCTCGGATGGTGTACCCTCGGCCACGATCATCCCATCATTGATGAGGGCGATGCGGTCGCAGAGCAGCTCGACCTCCAGCATGTTATGCGACGACAGCAGCATCGTAGTTCCCTGCGCCGCAAAGCTCTTGACCGTCCTGCGTATCTCCTGAGCGTTCAGGACGTCCAGGCCGGAAGTCAGCTCGTCCAGGATGGCCAGCTTCGGTTTGATCATCAGTGCCCTGGCCACCAACAGGCGCCGGGCCATTCCCTTGCTGTAGGTGTCGACCTTGTCGTCAATCCTCTCCCCCAGGTTGGCGATCTCCAGTCCCCTGGTCACCAGCGCCTCGGCCTCTTCGCCTTCGGCGAAGAACTGGGCGATGAACTTCAGGTACTCCCGTCCCTTGAGGTGCTTGTAGGCCCCGGCGTCCTCCGGCAGGTAGCTTATGACCCGGCGGACCTGATCGGGCCTCTCCCTCAGATCTATCCCCTGGACCTGGATGTTCCCACTGGTGACCTCCAGTAATGTGGCCAGAATGCGTAAGGTGGTTGTCTTGCCAGCTCCATTGGGGCCGATGAGACCGAAGACCTCCCCTTCCTTCACGTGAAAGGATATGCCCTTTACCGCCTGGAAGGTTCCGTAACTCTTCACCAGGTCCTTTACCTCGACAGCGTGCATGGTAAGCCTCCCCGTCCCGGGTAGTGAATACACCTAAAAAAAATATGCCTTGGTCCTCACGGAACACAGGCTCCGGTGAAGGATAGATAAACTCTAACGATAATCGGATGACATGGACCGGGAGAGGTTGGCGTTGCTGGGGGCATCGGCCGGTATCGTCGGCGTAGTGTCATTTCAGATGCTGTTCAGCATCTCCCTGCTGGTCCATCCGGACTGGCGTTTCGGCCTGGACCTCATGAGCGAGCTGGGGACGACCGAACCTCACACCTGGCTCTTCAATCTCTCGGTCATAATAATGGGAGCTATGGGAGTGGCCTTCTCGCTATCCCTCCTGCGGTTCCTGTACTGGAGCGTGTTCGGGAAGCTCTCCGTTGCCATACTGGTGGCGGGCTGTACCTGCCTTTTCCTGCTGGGAGTGTTCACCATGGAGCAGCGAGCCCTGCATGACACTTTGGCCTGGAGCTTCTTCGTGCTGAACGTGATAGGGCTGCTGATATTGTCCATCCCGATGTTCATGTACTGGAAGAAGGCCAGGTGGGCCTTGGCTGCCACTCTCGCGACGGTGGTCTTCAGCGTTTCCAGCCTGATCATGATCGGCCTGGGGTTCATTAAGCACCACATGGCCGAGGTACTGGTGGTCTACGCTCTCGGAGCATGGATACTGGCCATATCCATCTTCATGGTGAAGCGCCTGCGGAGCAACGACCTTCCGTTCACTCCCTATAACGATAGCTGATGTTGCAGCTCCCTTCGCGGCTAACCATGCAGGGTCCCATCGGTCTCTTCGGTGAACACGCCTTTCCGAAGGCCGGGCATTCCTCCGAGCGGATGATGCCCCTGAGCACCTCGCCGCAGCGGCAGCCGCCCATGTCCTCCTTGACCTTTGGAGAGTCCTTGAGGACGTCCTCGTAGACCAGGCGGGCGTTGTGGTCCGAGAGTCCATCGGCCACCTCCAGGGCGCTCAACGGCAGCACCGGGAAACCCCTCCAGGCCCTATCGTCGGCTTTGAAGGCCTTGGCGAGCATCTCTATGGCCTTAGGGTTCCCCTCTGGCCTCACGACGCGCGGGTACTCGTTCTCCACTTCGCATCGGCCCTCCTTCACCTGCTTGGCCAGCATATATACCGCCATAAGGAGGTCCAGCGGCTCGAAGCCGGTAACGACCTGCGGCACGCCCTTGGGCCCGGCGAACTCGTTGAAGATATCGATGCCGGTGATGGTCGCCACGTGGCCAGGCTGTATCAGCCCCTCTATGCGCACCTCGCCCATGGCGAAGAGCGCCCTGAGCGCGGGGGGCAGCAGTCGGTGGCAGCTCAGCACGCTGAAGTTCTTGGGGGGATCGTGCAACAGAGCGTAGGCGGTGGAAGGGCTGGTGGTCTCGAACCCTATGGCCATGAACACCATGCGCTCCACCTCGGCGCTCATCCTTAGCGCGTCCTCCACCGAGTAGACCACGCGCACGTCGGCACCCTCGGCCTTGACGTCCGCGAGCGAACCGATGGGCGTAGGCACGGCCATCATATCGCCGAAGACGGCGATGGTGACACCGGACCTTGCCAACGTTATGGCCTCCACGACCTCTTTGGTAGTGGTCACGCACACCGGACATCCGGGTCCCTGGCCTATGGTTATGCCGACCTCGGTCAGCATCTTCTCCAGACCGAACTTCACCAGGGTGTCCTGATGCGTGCCGCAGACGTGCATGAAGCGCAGCTCCAGGTCCATCTCCTTCAGCTTGGCGATGATCTTGCTGGCCGTCGCCTCGTCCCGGTATCTGAGGTCCATCATTCCTGCACCACCTTCATGGATGTCACCCTGCACGATTGCCCCTTGAGAACCTTTACCTTTCCCTTGCACTTCGGACAGGCCAAGGAAGGCATGGCCATGTGGAACTCCTCGCCCACCTTGTCCGCCTTCCCTAGGTAACCGCAGGAAAGGCATTGAAGTTCGGTCTCCTCCGGAGCTATGACCAGTGCGGACCCTTCGAGCACCGTTCCCCTGGTAATGATCTCGTAGGCGAACTGCAGCTGCTCCTCCCCCAGGAAGGTGAGCTCCCCCAAGCTGAGCTGGACCTCCTCCACCCTGAGCACATCGTGCTTCTCCAGCTCCTTGAGGACGCTCTCCACGATGCCGGCCATGACGGAAACTTCGTGCATCCTTTACGCCAATCCATCATCCGATATTAATTGAATGCCTACGTTCCGGCGTAGGCCCCGAAGGAAGGCTGGCCGTAAGCAAGCTAGATATAGCCCTAGGGAAATACGAAGTCCGTTCACCATGCCAGAGGAAGGTTCTCGCAGCGAAGCGATGGAGTCCATCATCGAGGGCAAGAAGATGGAGGCTTACGCGGAGCACCGCACCAAGGAGATGCATGCCTGCGCTCTTTGCGGGGCGATCGGCTACAAGAAACGCCCGATGAGGCCCATTGGCCACAAGTGGATCTGCATCGACTGCTTGAGGGCATTGAAGGAGACCTTGGACGGCCTTGACCAGTGGGAAGCGGAGATCCAACTGGAAAAGGAGATGGCCAAGAAGATAGACCAAACCTTGCGCACCTGAATCAGTTGTTTTTATCAGGGTAGGCGCAGGCGTCCCTGACCGGGCACTCAGAGCACCGGGGGTTCCGGGGAAGGCATATCTTCTGCCCGAAACGGACCATCGTCCCGTTTATTTCGCACCACAAGGTCTTCGGGAAAAGCTTCCGGAGGGCCATCTCCGTCTGGTCGGGAGTGCCGCAATCCACCAGGCCCAAGCGGTTGCTGATGCGGTGCACATGAGTATCCACGCAGATGGCCGGTTCCTTGAACGCATAGGTCATTACGCAGTTGGCGGTCTTCCGCCCCACCATCGGCCATTCCGTCATCCTCTCGATGTCCCGGGGCACCCCGCCGTTCTCCACCACCAGCCGGGCGATCTCCTTGATGGCCTTGGCCTTCGCCCGATAGAAGCCCACCGGACGTACCAGGGATTCCAGCTCCTCGATGTTGGCCGACGCCATCTCCTCCGGGGTGTCGAACCGGCGGAAGAGGTCCGAGGACGCGTGATAGGTGTTCAGGTCGCGGGTGCGCTGCGAAAGCACCGTCGCCACCAGTATATGGAACGGGTCCTTTTCCCACCAGGTGTCCTCCTCGTCGATCAGTCCGGGGAAGGCCATTCCTTTCACGGAGCTGCGCATGCTCGACAATAACCACCTAAGGTCCATGCCGTTCCTCCAGATGCTGCATCGCTTCCCCGATGGTATAAAGGGAGCCGCTCACCAGGATGAGACCGCCTTCCCCTGCTAGCTCTTCGGCGGCATCCATGGCCGCCCCCACCCCGTACACCGCCCTGCAGTTCTTATTGTTAGGGAGGACGGCCTCCATCATCTCCGCGGGGGAAAGCGCCCTAGGCGAAACGGAGCTGGTGCATACGACCTGATCGAAAAGAGGGGCGAGATAGGCCATGGCCCCCCTGGCGTCCTTGTCCTGCAGCATGCCGACCACCAAGACCCGGGGGTTTCCCGGGAAGACATCCAGCTCGGATGCCACCACCCTCGCCCCGTCCAGGGTGTGCGTGACGTCCAGAACGGTCAGCGGAGAGCGGCGGACGACGTCCAGCCGACCCGGCCACCTGGCCCTGGACAGCCCCTCGATGATGCAGTCCTTGGAGATGACCATCTTCTTCCCGATCTCCAAAGCCATTTCCGCGGCCACCGCCGCGTTATGGCATTGGTATCGGCCCAGCATCCCCAGTCTTACCTCCGCATTCAGGGAGTTCAAGCGGACCGAAACCCCTTCCATGTCCCAGCGGACGCATTCTGCCTGGAAATCCTTTCCCAGAAATTTGACGTCAGAACCTTTGCAGTTGGCCATCCAGGAGACGACGCGCATCACCTCCGGTATTTGAGGGGAGCTGATGACCGGCACCCCTTCCTTGATCACCGAGGCCTTCTCGTAGGCTATCTTGCTCAGCGTATCGCCCAAGTACCCAGAATGCTCCATGCTCACGGGGGTGATGACGCAGCAGTGGGGGCGGATGACGTTAGTGGCGTCCAGACGGCCGCCCATTCCCACCTCGACCATCGCCTCCTCCACCCCGCTCTCGCTGAAGTGCAAGAAGGCCAGCGCGGTGGTGATCTCGAAGAACGTCGGTGGCCTAGGAAAAGCATCGGATTCCGCCAGCTCGCGTATTTCAGAAACGTACTTGCCCAGCCTGACCTCGGACATCTCCTTCTCGTCCACGGTCATCCTCTCCGTGAACCGGACCAGATGAGGGGAGGTGTAGAGGCCGGTGCGGTAGCCGGCGCAACGGAGGACGGAAGCGCCCATGGCCGAAACGGAGCCTTTCCCGTTGGAACCGGCCACGTGCACCGAGCCGAAGCGGTCCTGAGGGTCCCCCAGCTTTTTCAGGAGCAGGCGTGCGTTGGACAGCCCCAGCTTTATGCCCGTGGCCTCCAGCGAATAGAGCCACTCAAGGTCCTCCTTCAGCACGGATCTCATCACTTGACCTCCGCCACCCATCGTCCAACATCCATTCCCTTCTCCGCGGCCATGCGCTTCATGGCCTTCATGGTCCCGGAACCGTACTGGGCGGCCTTCTTGGGGGCCTTGGCCGCTTTCAATCCAAGTTCCAAGGCGATGCGACGCAGAGGCTGCTTGTTGCCCAGCTCGCCGATGAGGTCCGCGGGCGGTATGGAAAGCGCCGCCTGAATGACCTTAGGATCGAGATATGGACAAATCAGTTCCTTACCGAAATGGTTAGCCAGACGCTCTTCGCGGGGCAACCCTTCTGAGAGCAGCCTATGAATGTCCGTTTCCCTGGCATTCCCAAGCTCCTGAGGGGACATGGACGAGTAGCGGGCGTACCCCCCGAAGAGTTCGTCCGCTCCCTGGCCGCTCAGCAGGACCGGTTCCGGAACTTTGGTACAAACGATATAAAGTGGCACTTCGAATGACACCGCGACCGGGTCGGAAAGACCTGCCCTGTCCCTGAGGTGCACGACCGCGCATTGAAGCATAGCATCGTCCAAGATGATCGGTTCCCAGGGCAGTCCAAGCTCTTCGGCGCCCTTCTCGCCGGCCTCGAGGTCATGGGAACCGGGGTAGCCTATGGTGTACAGGCGAAGATCGGAGAAGGGACGGGCCAACGCCGTCAATAGCGAGCTGTCCAGGCCGCCGGAGAAAAGCACCGCCGTCCTCCCCTTCGAAAGATCTCTGAGGCGGTCGGTCAATGGTTCCAGAAGCCCAGCTCCGCTCATGTCATGTTTCAGTATGGCCTGCCCCCTGATAGTCCTTTCTCGCATGGCTGAATAGCATTAATAATCATTAGGATAATACCAAGCGGAGCATATGGACAACGTCACCAGGATAGGCGTCTCTCTGGAACCGGACCTTTTGGAGGACTTCGACAAGCTCATCGACAGGAAGGGGTACATCACCCGTTCCGAGGCCATCAGGGACCTGATACGCAGCGCCTTGGCCAAGGAGATCCTCAAGGAGGACGAGAACGCCGTGGTCTTCGGCACCATCACCCTCTTCTACAGCCATCACAAGGGAGGGGTGAAGGAACGCCTCATGGAGATACAGCACGAGCATCATCAGCATATCCTATCCTCGATCCACGTTCACCTGGACATCGAACAGTGCCTGGAGGTGCTCATCGTGAACGGCACCGTCAAAGAGGTCAGACAATTGTCTGACGAATTGGGCAGCGTCAAAGGCGTCACTCACCGCACCCTGCACCGCACCCCAGTGAGCCTAGGCGAGGAAGCGGTGCACGCCCACATTCACGAACATTGAGCGAGGTCGCTTTTCAACCGTGGGCAGATAACCTTTTTAAATGTTAACTCTTGATGCCCCCTGATGAAGAGACTGGTCATCTCCGAGAAGTCCAATGCCGCGGCGCGCGTGGCCACCATCCTTTCTGACGGTGGCGCTAAACGCAAGAGCGTCCGCGGAGTACAAGTGTTCAATTTCGAGAGGGACGGGGACGAGTTCTTCGTGGTAGGCCTTCGAGGCCACATCATCGAGCTGGACTATCCCCCGGAGTTCAACGACTGGTCCAAGATCGAGCCGGTCGACCTGGTCAAGGCCAACCCGGCCAAGCGGGTGACCGCCCTCAACATTCTGCACACCCTGAGCGAACTGGCCATGGAATGCGACGAGGTGATAATCGCCACCGACTTCGACCGGGAAGGGGAGCTGATCGGTATGGAGACCGTGACCCTTCTGGAGAAGCCTCCGCGTTCCGTGAAGAGGGTGCGCTTCAGTGCTCTGACCAAGTTTGAGATCGAAAGGGCCTTCAAGGAGCTGACCGACCCCGACCATCGATTGGCCGAGTCGGCCGAGACCCGGCAGGTCATCGACCTGGCCTGGGGCGCTGTCCTCACCCGGTTCATATCACTGGCCAGCGGGCAGATGGGCAACAACTTCCTCTCCGTGGGCAGGGTGCAGAGCCCCACTCTCACGCTAATAGTCGACAGGCACAAGGAGATAACCGAGTTCGTTCCGGAACCGTACTGGACCGTCGTAGCTCGCTTGGAAAGGGACCAGGAGTTCTCCGGGGACCACCTGGCGAACCCGTTCAAGGATGAGGCGAAAGCGGACGCCGTGCGCAAGAGGGCGGACTGCGGCAAGGGCAAGGTCATGGGAATGGAGCGCAAGGAGAAGGACGAGTACCCTCCGGCACCGTTCAACACCACCACCATGCTCAGTGAGGCCAACAAGCTTGGTCTCTCGCCGTCATTGGCCATGAAGGTGGCCGAGGACCTGTACACCGCCGGTTATATTTCCTACCCGAGAACGGACAACACCGTCTACCCGCGTTCTCTGGGCCTTAAGAACATCCTGGAGAAGCTGAAGAAGTCCGACCTTGGCAAGGAGGCCGCGGAGATCCTTGCGCAGGAGCACATCCGGCCGTCCCGCGGCCGGGTGGAGACGACCGACCATCCGCCTATCTATCCAACCGAAGCGGCCACCAAGAAGGAGCTGAAGGGCGCCAAGTGGACGCTCTACGAGCTGGTGACCCGGCGCTTTTTGGCCACCTTGGCCCCATCCGCCCGTTCCGAATCCGCAAGATGCGACCTGGAGCTGGGCGGGGAACCTTTCCGCGCGGAAGGATATCGCATGCTCTCGCCGGGCTGGCGCAAGTACTACCCGTACTGGAGGGTCAGCGAGGTCCTGCTTCCCGAGCTTAGGACCGGCGACATCGTCGAGGTAAAGGAAGTTCGCAACGACAGGAAAGAGACCAGGCCGCCCTCCCGCTACTCCCAGGGTTCACTGCTCCAGGAGATGGAGAGGCTCGGTCTCGGCACCAAGTCCACCAGGCATGACATCATCCAGAAGCTCTACGATCGCAAGTACGTGAACGGCAACGACCTGGTTCCTACGCTCGCCGGACTGGCCGTTGTCAACGCGTTGGAGAAGCACGCCAAGATCGTCACGGAGAGCAGAATGACCGCCCAGCTGGAAAAGGACATGGACTCCATCGCCAACGGCGAGTCCTCCCTGGTGGAGGTGGTCCAGGAATCCCAGGCCATGCTCCTGGACATCGTGGAGGTCATGACCAAGGAGCGCAAGGAGATCGGGGACGAGATAAGGAACGCGCTGCAGGAGCAGCGCTTCATCGGAACCTGTCCAAAGTGCAGCAAGGACCTGCGCTTAGTACGTTCACGGAAAGGAAGCGAGTTCATCGGCTGCTCCGGCTATCCGGAGTGCGACGTCACCTACCCTAAGCCCGGCGGCGCCCTGGTACAGCCGAGCGAGGAGAAGTGCGAGGTCTGCGGGCTTCCCGTGGTAAAGGTCATCCGCCGCGGTTCTCCGGTCAAGATGCAATGCATCGACCCGGACTGCCAGAGCAACCAGGGCAAGGATAACGCCGGGACCTGCCCGGAATGCGGCAAGGAACTGCGCGTCCTCTACTCGAGAGCGGGGAAGCGCTTCATCGGTTGCTCCGGCTATCCGGAGTGCAAACGCACCTATCCGCTGCCGCAGTTCGGCACCCTGGAGTTTCTGGGGGAGAAGTGCACGGAATGCGGCGCTCCCGTACTGAAGGTCCTGGGAAGAGGAGGCTGGCAGTTCTGCGCCAATATGGAGTGCCCTACCAGCAAGAAGGCCAAGAAGGAGGGCACGGGGACCAAGAAGACCGCCAAGAAACCTGCTGGAAAGAAGACGGTCAAGAGGACCGCGGTAAAAAAGCCCGCGGCGAAGAAGGCGGAGGACGAGGGCACCGAGACCGGTGAGCCGGTCAAGAAAGCGGTCAAGAAGACCGTGAAGAAGGCGGCGAAGAAGCCGGCGGCCAAGAAGGCCGTGAAGAAGAAAGAGGTCAGCCCAGCTGAATAAGGTCCTTCTGCTCGATCTCCAGGTCCTCGATGGATAGGGATGAATGACCGGCGAACGTGCGCTTGCCGCAGGCGGCCACGATACGCACCAGGTCCTTCTTCATCAGACCGTATTGTAGCACGTTGATGATCAGGTCCACATCGGACCGTGAAGAAATGAATTTGCCGCGGCAGCGCACCCGTCCGTCGTGGTCGGTAACACTGCAGGCGATGATCTCCTCCCCGCCTTCCACCAGGCTCTTGATGTGGCCTATGAGCCTGGTCCCCGCTTCAAGGCAGTCCATGGCCAGTCCGCTCATGAAAGATTCGAGCATGCCCTGCAGCTCATCGGCCGGCAACGCCGAAGGAAATGTTATCCGCAGCCGGGCTGCGTAGGCGGCGAAGTCCTCGGTGATCATGCTCCCACTAATCTATCAACCAATACATCCAAATTATGCCCGTTGGTGCTGGAGACGGGTAGCACGGGCTTGTCTCCTATGACCTTTTTCACGAACGCCTCCATGTCCTTGAGGCGGGAGGCGTCCACCTCGTCCATCTTGGTCAGGAGGACCAGGTCCGCGGAGTGCAGCTGTTTCTCCATAGGTATCTTCATGGCCTGCACCAGCAGAGGGAAGCGCACCGCATCCAGAAGGATGACCGTGGTGATCTTGCCGAGGGGTCTGCCCTTATAGTGCTCCATGGTGGCCAGTATGCTGTCCGGGTCGGCGATGCCGGACGGTTCGACCATGACCAGGTCCGGCTCGAACTTGTCGTGAATGACCCGCAAGGTGTCCAGGAAGTTAGGTCCCAGGGTACAGCAGATGCAACCGCGGGGCAGCTCCTGGACCTTGAGCCCGTACTTCTCCATGACCTTTCCATCGATGCCTATGCTGCCGAAATCATTTACGATGAGCGCGACCTTCTTACCGGTACGCTCAGATATCTGGCCGATCGAATTGATTATTAGCGTCGTCTTCCCGCTGCCCAGGAATCCGGCTATTATTATCATGTCCATATGCAAACCTCAGGATGGGGAAAATCAATCCAGAGCGAGGTATATGAAACTTGTCCGTTGAAGGAGCAAAGGACGGAGGGGGTCACTCCCCCTCGCGATCGTAAAACTCGCTGTCCAGGTCCTCCTTCTCCAAGGCCACGCGCCTGTTCCGGCAGTGGTGGCACTCCACGGGCTTCCCCAGCTGTCGGCGGCGATGCACCGCGGCCTGGTCCAGACGAACCAGGGAACCGCAGGCACAGAGGACCATAGCGCTGTGCCAGTCCCCGAACAGGGAGGTGCTGTGACCACGCTCCTCGCCGGTCAGGCAGGGGAGCACTAGGGTCCTTTCCCTTAGATGCACCTCCAGGTGAGGCCTGAAATCCTCGCCCTCCGAACGAAGCGTAGCTTGCGCTAATTGACCATTAAGCAATAATCTCCTTCCTATTCAGAGCATGCTGCCCCCTACACCAGCAGCCCACAAGTTACTGGACGGAAGACGTGATCCCTCTCGCAATATTCTGAACGAAATTGCCTAAGGCTCTGGGATATTTTAAAGATTTCCTTAACGTCCTATACGGTTTTTTATGCTATCCAGTACGATAATGAGCAACCCCGTTTTTTTATATAAAAACGGTTACCGGTCTCAACCCTAAAAGGAGGCAATTACCTTTTTTTCTGTGGGAGCAGGGTTACTCGTCCTTCACCGTGGCGAAGCAGGTGCAAGTGAGCGTGCGGCCGACACCGTCCATTTGCCGGATCTTATCGATGACCAGGTCGCCGATGCGCTCCATGGACTCCCCGCGGACCTTGAGAAGAATGTCATGCTCGCCGGATATGAGATGCACCTCGTGCACCCCGTCCAAGCGGCTGATCTTGTCGGCCAGCTCCCTCTGGGACTGGTTGTTGTTAGGTAAGAAGGAAACCAGGATGAAGGCGGTGACCGGCTCCCCCAACTTGCCGAAGTCAGGGACGACGGTGAACCCTTTGATGATGCCCCGCTCCATCATGCGGCGGATGCGCTCGTGAACGGTGGCCCGAGGTATATTGAGGTCCTTGGCGATGGACTTGGTACTTCGCCTGGAGTCCTTCTCCAGTTCGTTCAGTATGGCCCGGTCCTTTTCATCGAGCATGAGTGGTGGGAATGACCTTCCGCTAGATTATCTTTGCTCATTTTTTGGCGTTTCCACCGACACTTGGATGTCAATGCCCTCACGTACGGCGGCGCTCACCGTGCAGAAGTCCTGGAAGAGCGGCAGGCAGCGTTCCAATTTGGCCGGATCGTCCACCTCCGGGAATATGGTCACCTGCATGCTCTGCACCCGCAGACGTCCTTTGTCGTTCCTGCCCAGCACCGTCCGCACCCTGGCCTTGATGGATACGGGCTCGGAACGGGCCTTTCTGAGACAGAAGGCCAGGGAGGCGCACAGGCAGTTGCCCACGGCCGCCGAAAGATAGCGCGTGGCATTGGGATATTCCCCGCTTCCGACCGGCACCGGCTCGTCGGACCGGATGTCCGCCAGCCCTTCGCCGTCGAAGCTGACGTTGAACTGGTAGTCGTGCAACATCTCCAGCTCGGTAATGTACTCCTCTTGCATCATGACCCCTCAGATGTCGATCTTCTCCAGCTGCCTTAGCACGCGGCGGCGGATCTCCTCGGCCGGCTCCTCGGGCACCAGCCGTTTACCTTTCTCGATGACCTTGACCTCCGCCCAGCGCATCTCCTTGCCGCAGGAGCACGTCGGAGGATTCCCGCGGTCCAGGGACACCTCGTACTCCAGACAGTATGGGCAACGGAACACGTACTTGCGGCCGGCGAACTTGCCGCGCTTGGCTATTGGTCTCCCGGCCTTCTCCACGATGTCCATGGCAAAGTCAATGGTGGGGGCGTTGCTTATCGACGTCCCAACTCCGAAGCCGCTCGCGCCAGCGGCCGCCAGCTCTTTTACCTTGGATTCGTCCAGACCGCCAGAGACGAAGACCCCCACATCTTTATGACCGTGCAGGTCCAGCTCCCAACGTACCTCCCGGATTATGTCGGCCATGTTCCCCCGGCGCGAACCCGGGGTATCGAGGCGCACCGAGCGCAGCCCGGGCATCTCCTCGGCGGCCATGAGCGCCTCGGCCTTCTCGTCGAAGAACGTATCCGTCAATGCCACCCTGGGCACGGTGGGATCGATTATCTCGCCGTAGGCTTTGAAGGCCTTTCGCTGATCGCCCATCATGATGACCAGGGCATGGGGCATGGTTCCGCTCGCCGGCCGACCGACCAGTTCCGCGCCTTTCAGCGAGGAAACACCGTCGCATCCGCCTATGTAGGAGGAACGGTCGATCACCGGGGCCATGGCCGGATGCATGCGCCTCACCCCGAAGGAGATGACCGGCAGGCCACCGGCGGCCTTCTTGCAGCGGGCGGACATGGTGGCCACCCCGCTGGCGTAGCACATGAACCCCAGGGCCGGGGTCTCCAGGGAACAGTACTGGCCATACGGACCGTCTATGGTGGCCACCGGCAGCTTGATACCCTTCTTGCTGCGGGAGGTGAACACGCTTCCTTCCGGCAGCGCATAGAGGTCCACGTTCCTACCTTCCAGGATACGGACCACCTCCTCGGTGCCGCAGAGCACCGCCCAGGGCCAGGCATCAGGAAGACCGGCCACCGTGAACTCGGAACGGGTGTTCGTGTCCAGAAGCCCTTTGGCCTTGAGGATGGCCTCGGTGCGCTGGAAATATACGTCTGTCGTCAGACCCTTGTGGATGTCGTCGTGCTCAGCGGAGAAGAACCTGCCCATGTCGTCACCTGAACCTACCCTCATCGGGGTCTATCGGTATGAACCTTCTTCAGAAGAAGGCCCCGCGGCCCATGAACTTGGCCTTGCTTCCCAGGTTCTCCTCGATCCGCAGCAGCCGGTTGTACTTGGCCGTCCGTTCCGTACGGGCCGGAGCCCCGCTCTTGATCTGCCCGCATTCCAAAGCGACAGCGATGTCCGCCATGGTGGTATCCTCCGACTCCCCGGAACGGTGGCTGACCATTACGTTGTAGCCGTGGTCGAAGCACATCTCGGCGGCGCGCATGGCCTCGGAGATCGTACCGATCTGGTTGACCTTCAGCAGCATGGCGTTGCCTGCTTTCATGTCGATGCCCTTGCGCAGCCTTTCGGGGTTGGTCACGAAGAGATCGTCGCCGACCAGCTGAATCCTGCTGCCGACCTTGGCGGTCAGCTCGGCCATGTCCTGGAAGCCCTCCTCGTGCACTGGGTCCTCCAGACTTATCAAGGGGTATTCCTCGCTCAGGGCGACGTAGAAGTCCACTATCTCCCCAGGGGACATCTTCTTTCCGTCAAGATCGTAGATGCCATGGGAGTAGAACTCACTGGCCGCTGCGTCCATGGCCAGGTATACCTCCTTGCCGGGGGCGTAGCCGGCGGCCTCTATGGCTTGCAGCAGTATGTCCATGGCCTGCCGGCTGGTGTCGAAGGCGGGGGCGAAGCCGCCCTCGTCCCCGACGTTGATGGACATGGCGCCCATCTCCTTCTTTAGCACCTGCTTAAGTGCCTGGTAGACCTCCGCTCCCGCTCGCAGCGACTCCGAGAAGCTCGGAACCCCGCAGGGCACGATCATGAACTCCTGTATCTTGAGGTTGCTTCCGGCGTGCTTTCCGCCGTTAATGACGTTCATGCAGGGTACGGGAAGCACTTTGCTCGAGGAACCCAAATGCTCGTGCAGCTCCACGCCCCTGAGCACCGCCCCGGCCTTGGCCACGGCGTACGATACGGCCGTGGTGGCGTTACCGCCCAATCTGGCCATGTTCCCGGTGCCGTCCAGCTCGATCATTGCCTGATCGATCGCCTTCAGGTCGGTGATGTCCATGCCCTTCAGCTTTGGAGATATGAGCTCACGGACGTTGCGCACGGCCTTCTGAACGCCTTTTCCGCCGTACCTGGCGTCGCCGTCCCTCAGCTCCAACGCTTCGAAAGTTCCGGTCGACGCCCCGGAAGGCGCTATTCCGGTAACGACCACGGCATCCGTTTCCACCTGGGCCTCCACGGTGGGATTGCCCCTAGAATCCAATACCTCTCTGCCCCAAACCCTGGTTATGGTTAGCTCTGACATGATCTCCAACTCCCAACGTCATTGACGTTTGGTCTCTTCAGCCTCGATGATCTCCATATTGCGCTCGAGCAGCGCCAGTTCCCTGGTCTCCAACGTTCGCGGGTCCACGGATACGATGAGGCGGGAGCGGTTCTCCATAACCGCCTCGGTGACGTGGTGGACCATCCTGAGCACCTTGTCGAAATCGTTGTTGACCACTAAGAACTCGATGCCGTCGATGAGTATCACGCCGTCGCCGCTCTTCTCCACGAAACGGATGATGGTATCGCTCAAGATGCCGATGTTGGACGGATTGACGTAAACCTTCCCGAGCTGGTTGCTGAGCCAGATGATGGGCGTCTTCTCCAATCCCCATTCCTTCCTAATAATGGTGGGATGCTGGCGGGTGACGCACAGCCCCTGGATGTTGTGGGTGACCTGGTCCACGAAGATCTCGAAGGACTTGTTGGGCTTTGTTTCCTTTACCAGGTAGCTGAACCCGCGGCGCAGCTCATACACCTTGGCGCTGCTTCGGGCCACCTCCATGCCGCTCTCCTCCTCCTTCTTGCGCAGCAGGGAGCGCAGGCCTTTGCGGTCCTTGTCCGCCTTGAGCTCCTCGCGGATCGGCGCATGGTCCCCCAGCACCTCCCTTAAGCGTACGGCAAGCTCGTCGTTGTTGAACGGCTTCCGAATGTAACCGGACACCACGTCCTGCAATCCGAAGATGTCCGTGCCTATCTCGGTGGTGGCGGTCAGCATCATGATCTTCATGTCTTCGGCGAGGCCTTTCTCTTTCAGGGTACGCAGCACCGACCAGCCGTCCATGTCCGGCATGTTGATGTCCAGTAGAACTAGGTCTGGCCGTTCGGCCTGGATCTTCACCAGGCATTCCCGGCCCCCGGTGGCGGTCAGGGGCTGATAACCCGCGGCGGAGATCAGTTCGGAGACGATCTCCAGGATTGCAGTGTTGTCGTCCACGACCAGAATCTTCTTGATCTGAATTCCCCCAACGCAACGGACATTGGGTCATATGCTCACTAAATAAAAAATCCTATCCCATGGAATCAGTCTGGGGATAATGAGATTGAAGAAGGGGTTTGATGTTTTGGTTTAAGCCTTGCGGCTCTCTTTGGCCTTCAGGCGCAGCGAGGTGTATCCGCACTTGCGGCACCTGGTGGCCTTGACGGCGTTACGGGCATAGCAGCTAAGGCATACCTTCTTGTTCAGCAGCCTGTCGTCAGCTTCCTTGAAACGTGCCATTTAACTCCTCCGGCCTTGAAATATGGAGCCGATATAAATAGGTTGTCAATCCTCACTCCTTTTCCGTCAGCGCCAGGTATGCCAAGAGGGATTCCAGCTGGATGCGTTCGTTGCTTCCCTCGACTATGCGGAACTCTATCTCGCCCGTCCGATCGATGAGCCTTATCTTCTCTCGGTCCGGCATGTCCAGATCGTAGAAGGAGCGGTGGATCTGCTTGATTATGTCCTCACCGCTGAGCCCGTAGGTTATCATCATCTCGTCCAACTTCGCCCGGGCACCAGAAAAATCTCCGGACAGCGCGGTGTTGACCATGTCGACGATCTCGTCCGGGCGGGCGTTGCCGGTGGCCTGATACACCACGTCTATGGTAACGTCCTTGCCGATAGTGGCCGCCACCTGCAATGAGTTGATCGACTTGCGCATGTCGCCCTCGCCCACGTGAACGATGGCATCCAGGGCGGCATCGTCTATATTGACACCTTCCTTCTTGGAGATGATCTGCAGGTGATGCTTGATGTCCTCGGCCTTGACCGGTCGGAAGCGGAAGATGGCGCAGCGGGACTGGATGGGTTCGATGATCTTAGATGAGTAATTGCACGAGAGCACGAAGCGGCAGTTTCGGCTGTAACGCTCCATGGTGCGGCGCAAAGCGGCTTGGGCGTCCGGGGTGAGGGCGTCCGCCTCGTCCAGGAAGATTATCTTGAAATCTGCCCCCCCTATCGGGGCGGTGCGGGCGAACTCCTTGATCTTCCCGCGAACCACGTCGATGCCCCTTTCGTCGGACGCGTTCAGCTCGATGAAGTTGTCCCGCCATGACTCTCCGTACATTTCCCTGGCCATTGCCAAGGCGGAAGTGGTCTTGCCGGTCCCGGCCGGCCCGGCGAACATCAGGTGCGGCAGGTTTCCAGAGCGCACATAGGAGTTGAGCCTCTCGACAATATCCTTCTGGCCTACTACGTCCAACAGCTTGTGCGGACGGTACTTCTCGGTCCAAATCTCCTGCATGTTCTCCGTCCACTTCAAAGATGTATCGTAGTTAAAAGGTTTCCTGGGGACCGCCGAATGTGCGGCCTAACATTTATTACCCCGCCCGGCGTGGGCAGAGCGATGCGTTGCTCCAAGTGCTCCGCCCCGGCGGTGACCTACGTCCGTTACAACGGATCGCACCTTTGCCGCTCGCACTTCCTCGAGTATGCGGAAAGAAGGGTGAAGAAGGAGGTCCGTTCCCAGCTCAAGCTGGAGGGTGAGGCGCATATCGCCGTCGGCGCGTCGGGCGGCAAGGACAGCCAGACGGCGTTGTTCCTTTTGCACAGGATCCTGGCCTGCCGGAGGAACGTCCGGTTGACGGCCATTACCGTTGACGAGGGGATAGAGGGTTACCGTGCCCAGACCGTCCCGAAGGTCCAGAAGCTATGCGATGACCTGGACGTCGAGCATGTGATCGTGACCTTCGACGAGGTGGCGCAGAGGGACCTGGATGATATGGTCCGCCGGACGGACGAGAGCGAGGCGTGCACATATTGCGGGGTTTTCCGCCGCCGCTGCTTGAACCTCAAGGCCAAGGAACTGGGCGTGGATCATCTGGCACTGGGTCACAACCTGGACGACATGGCCCAGTCGATACTGATGAACTTCATGCGGGGCGACGTGGAACGCCTGGCGCGCCTGGGACCTCACGAACGTGTGCAGCCTGGGTTGGTCCCGCGCATCCAGCCGCTGCGCACCATCCCGGAGAAGGAAACGTTTCTGTACGCCATGCTTTCCGATCTCCCCTTCTCCGACGCGGAATGCCCGTACGCCGTGCACGCCCTGCGCAACGAGTACCGCACGATCGTGGACGACATGGAATACAAGCACCCGGGCACCAGGCATTCCATTCTTGGCTCCTACGATCGCCTGCGCCCGCTGATGAGGGACGGCTTCCCGCAAGTCACGCTGAAGGAATGCGCCTGCGGAGAGCCGACCCTGAACGAACGGTGCATGGCCTGCGAGATGTTGTTGCGCATGAGGGACAACATCTGAAGGCGTGCGATGCTCATCGCTTCGACGTTCAATCCTTTCCTTCCAATATGGCCTTGAACCCATCTTCGTACCCTAGTTGCGCTTGAGGGTCATGACATCTTTCTTGACCACCGGTGGATGAGAGCTGCCACTTCCTTCATCTCGCTCTCCACCATCCTGACCCGGGCCATCTCCTGCGCCCCCGAGCGGATGCCGGACGGCTTCACGAAGGACCTGCCGGCGGGCGGCATGCGGGTCATCAAGTGTCCTATCAGGACCCGTTCATCGGTGTCATCACCTCATGGGTCAGATCGGCAGACCAAGCCATGAGAACACACCTGTCATCTTGAGGCCCAGGAAGATCATCAAGATGATGAACAAGTTCTTCAGCTGCTTTGCCGGGATCTTATGTGCGAGATGAGCACCGACCTGGGCCATCGGTACGCTGGTCGCGATGAGCAGGGCGTACTGCAGCAGATTGACATAGCCTATGGAGTACTCGGGCAACCCCGTCACTCCCAGCCCGTAATAAATGTAGGAAATTACTGCGAAGACGGATGTGAATATCATCATCCCGGTGGAGGTCCCTACGGCCTTGTGCATGCTGAACTTCAGGAAGTAGACCATTACGGGAATCATGACCACGCCGCCTCCGATGCCGATCAGGCCGCAAAGGAATCCGAGCGGGAATCCTGCAATTATGTAAGGCGCATTCCCTTCTGGTGGGTTCTCACCCTCCTTGGGCATCTTGGCGGTCAACATTCGGATCGCGCTGAGAACGATCACTGCCCCGAATATCAGCGCAAGCAGATCCCCGGAAAGCCTGGTAGCTAGGTTCGCCCCGATGGCGGAGGCGATCCCCCCGGATATGCCCATGATGACCGCGGGCTTCCAGAGAACTGCTCCCTTCTTGTTATGCCTGTAAGCCCCGCTCATGGAGGTGGTGAGGACCGTCAGCAAGTTCGTTCCGAAGGCGACCATTATGGAGATCTTAGGGTCGATGCCCATCGAGTTGAGGACCCAGAACTGGACCGGCACCATTATGAACCCCCCTCCGACACCGATCATTCCGGAGGCCAATCCTACGCCGATGCCTGTGATCAACAGTGCGATGATGAAGATGATATCCAATGGACCACCTTACTATTTCAATTCTAATTGAAATTCTATGGTCTATTAATTAAATTATATATAACATGTAAGGTTTATTTTCTAAACCATGGATGAGGTCGATCGGTACATAATCAGCAGACTGGGCGTGGATGGCCGCATCTCCTACGAACAGCTTGGCGGGGAGCTTGGGATAACCGGGGTGGCGATAAAGAAAAGGGTGAAGAAGATGCTCGATAACGATCTTATCGAGATCACCTCCGACGTCAACACCAGCGCCCTGGGATATTACCTGAACCTCATACTTCTAGAGGTTGACGATGAAACGAACATGGAGGAGATAATCAGGGTCTTCGACAGATGCCCGAGGGTGATCAATATGTACACCGGTCTTGGTGGATACAACTTGATCGCGCTAACCCTCGCCGAGGACCGAAGGACCTTGGAAAGCGAGCTGATGGGCAGCTGTTCCCTGCGTTCCAGAAAGGGCATCAGGAAATCAGAGGTCATTCAGCTGGAAAGAAAGCTTTCCTCCCCATTCCTTCCGGTGCGGGGGTTCCTAGCCAAGAGGACCGAGGAAGACTCTCCTTGCGGTTCCTGTTGCGGAACTTGCCGCCATTATTTGGAGCGTGGATGCCTGGGATGCCCGACCACTCACTATTATACCGGGCCGATGTAGGATCGGCGATCCTGAGATGAAAAAAATGGAAAAAGTAAGGGGTTTGGTGTGGTCGGAGGCTGTGATCACACCAGCTTGTGGTAGGCGTACCCTTCCTCTCCCTCGTGCAGGCAGTAGCGCACCTTGGTGAAGTTGCGCTTGAGAGCCATGACGTCCTTCTTCACCACGTCGGGCGATTCCTTCTTGACCACCACGCGGTGGATGAGAGCGGCCACTTCCTTCATCTCGCTCTCCATCATGCCCACCCTGGTCATCTCCTGCGCTCCCAAGCGAATTCCGGAAGGCTTCACGGAGGACTTATCGCCGGGCAGCATGTTCTTGTTGGCGATCATGTTGGCCTTCTCCATGAGGTTGGCCGCTTCGGCCCCGCCTCCGTAGGAAGCGACGTTCACAGCGATGGTGTGGCTCTCGGTGAAGCCCTTGTGAGCGCACAGAACCTCTATGCCCAGTTCGTGCAGCGCCTGACCGAGGGCCTTGGCGTTCTTGCAGACCTGGGCGGCGTACTTCTCCCCGTATATCTCCCACTCGGCCATCGTCACGGCCAGAGCGGCCATGGCGTGCAGGTGATGGCTTGATGTAACGCCGGGGAAGACGGCCGAGTTCAACTTCTTACCCAGTTCCTCGGACAGATCATGCCCGAGGACGATACCGTGATTGGGGCCGGGGAAGGTCTTGTGCGTGGAGGCGGTCAGAACGTTCGCCCCTTCGTGCAGAGGGTCCTGGAACTTGCCGCCAGCTATGAGACCGAGAACATGCGCGCCGTCGTACCAGACGGGAGCGCCTACCTCGGCCGCCACGTCCTTCAGCTCCTTTATCGGAGCGGGGAACAGGAAAACGGAAAGGCCGAACTGGACGACCTTCGGCTTGACCTCGCGGATGAGCTTGGCCGCCCCGTCCACGTCGATCACCATATCGTGGGTGTCGAACGGGTACGTGGCGGTGTTGACGCCCCTGAAACCTACGGCGCCGAACTTGGCGGTGGATATGTGCGCTCCGTGGTCTAAAGAAGTGCAGGTCATGGTCTCACCAGGCTTTATGAGCGCCATGAGCGCGGCCATGTTGGCGACCGTTCCCGATATCGGGCGGACGTCGGCGAACTGGCACTTGAATATGCGCTGGGCCAGCTCTAGGCATCTTATCTCGACCTGGTCAACGAAGATGTTGCCATTGTAGTAGCGCTTGCCGGGGAGTCCCTCGGCGTAGCGGTCGTGGAAGTCGGATATCATCATTTCCTTGGCCAATGGGCTCATCAGGTTCTCGGAGGCGATCATGGGGATCGATTCCTCGAACCACTTGTTGTGCTTCTGCACCTGGTCCCGGATCCAGTAGGCGTCCTCTTTCATAAGGTCACTTGCAACCCCATTAAAAGGGGGGATTAAATAGGTTGGCCTCGGCCCTTTTCAGTTGAGCGTAAAAAGGTCAAATCATTTATTATCTGGCAACCCCTGACCTGGCGGGAGAGAGATGAACGAATCGGAGCAGCTGGTTTCCAAGAAGGCCGAGGTATGGAAGGGCAGGCTGCTGGACATATCCAACCGAAATCCGCTCATCAGGTTCCGCAAGCACAAGGCCTCTGTGCTGACGGTCGTCCTGCCCGACGCCGCCACCTTGTACCAGGAGCTGGAACAGGGGCGGCAGTACACCGTGGTCTCCGATCCACAGGAGCAGGCGGACACGAGCACCGGAAGGCTTCTGGTCAGCTCCCAGGTCCCCGAACAGCCGGTCGACCGGGTGCTGTACAATCTGAGGGGCAAGTCGCGCACCTATCGCAGCGACCACGGGGTGAACATTCTCTTCGTGGCCGTAGGTTCTCTTCTTTGGAAGGAGGCCGGTTCTGAGGACCTCAACGAATCCCCGCTCTTCCTGGTGCCTGTGGCCTTGGAGAGGCAGAACTCCTTTTCCCCCTATCGGCTGCAGCCCTTGGACGAGGACACCGTCTTCAATCCCAGCTTGCGAAAGAGGCTGGAGATTGATTATCGCCTAAAGCTCCCGGAGTTCGACCTGGACAACGGATTCGAACTTCCTTCCGCAATGGAGGAGATCAGGAAGGCCATTCCCCCGAGCTCCGGCTGGCAGATAAACGCATCCTGCCACCTGGCCCTGTTCCACTTCTCCAAACTGTTGATGTACTCCGACCTGGACCAGGGACTACCGTTCCTATTCTCGCAGCCAGTGATCCGGGCGTTGGCCGGGGACCCGGCCTCGCTGCCTCCCGAGCCATCAGGCCTTCCCACACCACAGGAGTACGACTCCAAGCTGAGACCTGAGGATTCGTACCAGGTCCTGGACGCCGATTCCAGCCAGCAGGAGGCGGTGCAGGCCGCGCTGGCCGGGGTGAGCTTCGTATTGCAGGGACCGCCCGGCACCGGGAAGAGCCAGACCATCACCAACATGATGGCCGAGCTCATGGCCCACGGGAAACGCGTCCTCTTCGTATCGCAGAAGATGGCCGCCCTGGACGTGGTAAAAGGTAATCTGGAGAAATGCGGGCTGGGCGACCGCTGCCTGGAGCTGCACGATCCCAAGAAGAACCGGGCCGACATAGTCAAGGAGATAGCGGCCAGCCTTGAGGACCAGGACCGCTCATCGGGGGCGGCGGCCGACGTCAGGGACCTGGCCGCCGTGCGTCAGGAACTTAACGATTACGTCAGGGGGCTGCACGCTCCCCGCGGGCGCCTGAGGACGGACGTGTATCGGATGATAGGGCAATACGCTTCGCTGAGCGACGTCCAGGCGATCGATTTCAAGCTGCCGGCGGTCCTGGAGGTGGACGAGGAGCGCCTGGACCGGATGGAGAGGATGGTGCTGAGGTTGTCGCAAATGATCGGCGCCTTCCGCGAAACCGCCCACCCGTGGTCGGGAGCGCTGGTCACCGAATGGAGCGACCGCTTGCAGTCCAAGGTCCAGGAGGAGCTGTCTGCGCTCATCGAGGCCCGCCAGAAGCTATGGGCCGCGCTACCCTCGCTGTCCTCGTCTCTGGAACTCCCCGCCCCGGAGTCCCTTCCGGACGTCAGGAGGCTGAGACAGCTATACCGGGACATGGCCGACCGGCCTGCCATCCGCCGGGAATGGCTGGAGGGGGACCTGGAAGCCCTGGCGGCCATGACCGACGACGGACTAGCGGCGTTCCAGGACCTGTCGGCGAGGGAGAAAGGGCTGCTGGGCATGGGTTCCCGGGACATCCTGGACCTGGACGGTAAAACGTTCCGTTATCGTTTCGAGGTGCAGTATGACGGAGCGTTGCGTGTCCTGAACGGAGGTTTCCGCCGGGACATGAAGATATTGCGCGCCATCTCCGGCCGCCAGCTCAGCTATGAGGAGGCCAAGTTCATGGTCCGGTCGGTGGACGATTACCAGCGTTCGCTGGCCAACTGGAAGGTGAAGAGGGACGGCCTCATGACCGCGTTCCGAGGCGTTTTCACCGGGGATGGGGAGGATCTCTCCTCGCTTTCGGAGAGGATCAACTGGACCCGGAGGTTCCGTTCCGCCCACGCCCTGTTCATGAACCGGAATGTCATGGACGACCTCACCTCGGAGAACCTGCCTCAGCACGTCCAGGACGGGGCGGTGGACCTGGAGATGTACCTGGGACGGTTCGATTCCGCTCTGAACGTGTTCGCTACCCGTTTCGCCGCGGAGCACCGGCTGAACGGAAGGCCCCTGCGCGACGCTTTCCTGAAGGACCTGGAGGATTGGACGGAGAAGGCCTGGGTCTCCCGGTACAGGTACCAGGAGTGGCTGGACCTGGCCTCACTGCTGAACGGCATGATGGCGTTGGGATTGGACGACCTGATCCGGGAGCTGCGGGAGAAGAGCGTACCTCCGGAGATGATGGTGAGGGCCTTCCAGAAACGCTTCTGCCGGCTGTGGACGGAGGAAGCATTGGCCTCCGATCCCCTGCTCGTCCGTTTCCGTCGGGACCATCAGATGGGCCTTATCGAACGATTCAACGAGCTCGACCGGCTTCATGTGGAGAGGGGGAGGCATAGGGTGCAGGCCCGGGTGGAGGAGAACCTGCGGCAGAGGAGGAATGGGGCGGATAGGAGCGTCCTGCTGAAGCAGGAGACCGAGATCGCCCGGCTGGCCAAGCTGAAGAGGCAGCGCAAGGCCATGCGAGCCATGCTTAGTGAGTGCTGGGACCTCATCGGTCTGCTTAAACCGTGCATGCTCATGAGCCCCCTGTCCGTCGCTCAGTTCCTGGACCGGGAACGAACGCGCTTCGACGTGGTGATATTCGACGAAGCGTCACAGATCTGCCCGGAGGACGCCATCGGTTCCATCGCCCGCGGAAGGCAGGTAATTGTCGTCGGGGACAGCAAGCAGATGCCGCCCACCTCCTTCTTCGCCCTTGCCGCCGACGAGGAGGACGAGGACCCTGACCTGGAGAGCATCCTCGACGAGTGCGAGACCTGCGGGATGCCCCGCCGGATGCTCATGTGGCACTACCGCTCCAAGGACGAGTCGCTGATAGCGTTCTCCAACCACCAGTTCTACGGCGGGAAGCTGAACACCTTCCCCAGCTCCATATTCGGCCGGGAAGGCTTCGGGGTACGCCAGGTTCTCGTTCCCAACGGCATCTTCGATCGCGGCCGCACCCGAACGAACCGCGAAGAGGCCGAGGCGGTGGCGAGGATGGTCAGGGACCACTACGCCAAGAAGGACGGCAGGAGCCTCGGTGTGATAGCGTTCTCCGAGGCCCAGATGGAAGCGATCGACCAGGCGCTCGACGTGATGCGAAGGGACGACCGAGAACTGGACATCTTGCTTTCTTCCGAAGAAGGGGAGCCGTTCCTGCTCTACAACCTGGAGAACGTGCAAGGGCACGAACGCGACCGCATCATCCTCAGCGTCGGTTACGGAAAGGACGAGAAGGGGAAGTTCCCGCTGAACCTTGGTCCGCTGAACAGAGATGGCGGGGAGCGGAGGCTCAATGTCGCCATAACCAGGGCCAAGCTCTCGCTGGACATCGTTTCGTCCATACGCTCCGAGGACATCGACCTGTCCGGATCGCGGAGCATCGGGGCCCGGCTGCTCAAGCAGTACCTGGCGTTCGCCGAATCGGGCGGTGACCGCCGGGCGCTGCCGATGACGCAGGGAAAAAGGGAGGAGATCACCCCGTTCGAGGAGCACCTAGGCAAGGCACTGCAGGCCAGGGGGCACAAGGTGCGGATGAACGTAGGTACGTCCGACTACCGTATCGACCTGGCGATCGAGGACCCCGAAGAGGAGGGGAGATTCCTTCTAGGCATCGAATGCGACGGACCTCATTACGTCTCGGGAATGACGGTGCGCGACCGGGACCGCACGCGGCAGGGGCAGCTGAAAAGGCTGGGATGGAAGCTGCACCGGGTGTGGAGCGTGGAATGGTTCCGCAACCCGGAGGGGGAGCTGGAAAGGATAGAGGAAGCGCTGAGTTCCACTAGACCTACTGGCTGATGCGCGCCTTGAACTCCTTTATGGGCGCCACCGGCGCCGGGTCTACCCCCTTCAGGACGGCCATGTAATAGCTGGCCATATCCCCCAGGGCGATCCCCTGGAGAACGTTGCCTATGAGGTCGCTCCCGGGCAATGCCACGTACACCGGGTCCAGACCTCTTTCGTTCAGCATCTGCAGGGTGACCTCGGCCATGCTCCTTACGGTCGGTCTCATATCCGCGGGCATTAGCATTACCGGGCGGCAATGGCAGCCCACGCCGCCCTCCAGCCAGCCGACGAGCTGGTTATGGTCCATCTCCGGGACCTCCCCGCTGAAGGCCACCATCTTGGCGTTCTCGTTGATCTGGTTCTGCCAACGCAACGCGACCGAACGGACCGAGCGGGGCGCGTAGACGGCGGGGACGCTCCCGACCATGGCCTTGGCCAGCCTTTTGGCCTGGTTCTTGGACGTGGGAACGTCGGATGAGATGGAAACGAGGTAGGAGCGCAGAGCGGGCACGGCAGCCAGCAGCTCGTCGTGCGCCATTCCCAGCCCGGCCTTTTGAAGGACCAGGGCCAGAGAGCCCAGCAGGTAGCCCAGGGAGGCCCTGGGCTGGTTCCCCGCCGGGAGCTTGATCAGGGGCTGGGAGTTGGCCACGGCCAGTTCCTCCAACTTACCGCCGGAGGTGATGGCCGCGATGCGGCAGCCGCGGCGCATGGCGTCCCCGTGCTGGTCCAGGCTCTCCGCGGTGTTCCCGGAATAACTGACCACGATGGCCAGGGTGTCCTTTCCGGCGAAGCCCGGAAGCATTACGTCGCGCGATACCATGAGAGGGACCGAAATTTTGGGGCACGCCAGATCTGCCAGAACGTCTCCGGCTATGGCCGAGCCGCCCACCCCGCAGATGATGACGTTGCGGACTCCCTCCAGGCCGGACATGGCCATTCCCTTGGACCATTCCAATTGGTCTGGGAACGCCATAAGCTGACCCAGCAGGTCCGAGGGGTCCAGTGATATCATGCCCGATACGTCATCCAGTCGCTCTACCATCGTTAGCTGTAAGAGCCCCGGAATATTTTATATTCACTCAGGGGCTGGCCCGATTCCGTTACCATTTGAGTTGTAGTAACGCAAGAAATATACTATTACCTCCGTGTTGGAGTGGCCATCATGAGCGACGAGTTGATCGAGAGGGCATTGCAGGACATTCGCCTAGGCAAGATGGTCCTGATATTCGATTCCGACGACCGGGAGCGGGAGACGGACATGACCGTCGCCTCGCAGTTCGTCACCCCGGCCTCCATCCGGGAGATGCGCAAGAGCGCCGGCGGACTGATCTGCACCACCGCCCACCACGACATCTGCCAGAAGTTGGACCTGCCGTTTTTGGCCGACGTACTGGAATGCAATCACGACCGCCATCCGGTACTGCAGAACCTGGCGCCGAACGACATTCCATACGATACGAAGTCGGCTTTCTCTATCACCATCAATCACCGCCGGACCTTTACCGGCATTACCGATAACGACCGAGCATTGACCGTATCGGAATTCGCCAAGCTGGCCAAGGAGTCGTACTCCATGAGCGCCGAGGACGCAAGGATCGCCTTCGGCAAGGGGTTCCGGGCGCCGGGGCACATCCACCTTCTCAATTCCACACCGCAGCTGCTCAGCAAGCGCAAGGGGCACACCGAACTGGCCACGGCCATGATGGTCCTGGCGGGAGTTACGCCGTCGGCGACCATCTGCGAGATGATGGGGGAGGACGGCAACGCGCTGAGCAAAGAAAAGGCTAAAAGGTACGCGGACCGTTTCGACCTTTGCTTCCTGGAAGGAAAGGACATAATCGATTTCTGGAAGAGGGGCGGTAACGGGAAATGACCAGGGTGATGGCCAGCGGAGTGTTCGATATCCTGCATCCGGGGCACCTGCGCTATCTGCAGGAGGCCAAGGACCAGGGGGACGAGCTGGTCGTGGTGGTCGCCACCGATGCCACGGTACGCAGACGAAAGCATGAGCCGATAACCCCGGAGAACATGCGGTTGGAGCTTATATCCGCCTTGAAGATGGTGGACAAGGCATATCTGGGAAGCGACGGGGACATGTTCGGGGTGGTGGAAAGGATACGGCCGGACATCATCGCCCTAGGCTATGACCAGGATTTTGATGAACGGAAGATAGAGGCGGCGCTTCTGGAACGGGGGATGAACGTTAAGGTCGTGCGTCTTTCCAAGCACGGCGAGGACCTCAACGGGACGCGCAAGATCATCGGCAAGATCATAGATTGGTACTCGAGCAACCAATCGAAGGTCAAGGAGGACTGATGAAGACCATCGGCATCGTGGACACCACCTTCGCCAGGACGGACATGGGCTCGGCGGCGATAGACGAGCTGAAAAGATACGGTACCGGTTACAGGGTGATCAGACGCACCGTCCCTGGGATCAAGGACCTGCCGGTGGCGGCCAAGATCCTCCTGGACGAGGGTTGCGATATCGTAATGGCGCTGGGTATGCCCGGCTCCAAGCCGACGGACAAGATATGCGCGCACGAGGCCTCCACTGGGATAATCGCTGCGCAGCTTGCTACGAACAAGCACATCATCGAGGTGTTCGTGCACGAGGACGAGGCGGAGGAGGGTAAGCTGGCCTGGCTCATGGAGCAGAGAGCCAGGGAACATGCCCGGAACGCCTATGACATGATATTCAAGCCCGAGCGGCTGATAAAGAACGCCGGGCGGGGACTAAGGCAGGGCTACGAGGACGTTGGCCCGGTCAGGGAGAGATGAACATGACAAGGTACAACATCGGAATAGTGGTCTCGGAGTTCAACTACGACATAACCAGCATGATGCTGGAGCGGGCCAAGGCGCACGCCGAGTTCCTGGATGTGAACGTGACCAAGGTGGTGCATGTTCCCGGCGTATACGACATACCGCTGGCGGTCAAGATGCTGGTCAAGGACAACGCCATAGACGGCGTGGTGACCTTGGGCTGCGTGATCGAAGGGGAGACGGAACACGACCAGATCATCATTCAGAACGCCGCCAGGAAGGTCACCGACCTCTCGGTGGAGTTCATGAAGCCGGTGGCGCTGGGTATAACCGGTCCGGGAATGACCCGGCTTCAGGCCGAGGACCGCATCGAGAACGCCAAGAACGCCATGGAATCCTGCGTCAAGATGTTGAAACGCCTTTATTGAAACCTTTTCGTTTTTTATATTTTCTGCAAAACATTTAAGGCCCCTGCGAAAAATGCTTTTTCGGTGGGGAAATGAACAAGTTAGCTCTGGCGGTCCTATCTTTCGGTGCGTGCCTGTTGCTGGTGATGACCGCTGTGTACGTGCTCGTTCCAGGGGACGCCAGCTTGGAGACCGTGGAAGAGCAGGAGTTCAATGGATTGGAACCGTCGATGTTCCTGTCGCTGCGAGGACTTCCGGTCCAGCTGACGGATGACCTCTACTTGCTGCTGGTGACCCCGGATGTCGCCGAAGATTACGCTGGCTATAACTACACCATCACGCGGATGGACCTGGACAGCGGAGAGGTGCAGAACACCACCTTGGACCTCCCGGATGACCGACCCACCTATGTTCGAGGGCTCCTCGGTGATGGCGGAAAGCTCTACGCCTACGGATGGCGGACCGAACCGGTGCATAACGGAAGCGAGGTGGTCCTCTGGGAAATGGACGCCGGAACGATGCAGCTCGGCGAACCCTGGACGATACCAGGACTGCTCAACGACACCACCAGCGATCTGCTGATCCAGGACGGCGTCCTCTACAAGATGCCTGGGTTCAGATATGAACTTGATGCGGACGGGGAGAACGTCACGAAGATCAACAGCTCCACCATCATGAAGTTCGATGTCATCTCGCGGGAGCTGTTGGGTTCCTTCAATGTGTCCGATGAGCTTTGCGATAGCGACGTGCTGCCCTTCGGGAATGTCTTCTTCTGCTACTGGACCGGCCGGCCCCTTTCCTTGGCCATGGAATATGATCCAGAGGCGGAGGCGTTACGGAGCATCGACGAGCTGGACGGATATGACGATTTCCAACCTCTCTGGGGAGACGCGACGGTTTCCGGCGATGTCATCGTGTTCCCCTATATGGCTGAGCGCAGGAACTATACGATGCAGATCACCGACACAGTGCTTGCCCTGGACCGCTCGTATGACGTTACTCTGGGGAAGTTGGCCCCTCCCGAAGGAGAGGTGTTCTGGGTTCTTAGCGGATGCACCGGCGATGACGGGGCAATGGTGCTGCGATCGGAAGTGCAAGACGGACACTTTTTAATGGACATGACCGCCCACCGCCTCGATTACCGAGAGAACACCTCCCTGAACCCGCTGCTGTTCTCGATCCCGGTGATCGTGATATTGGCCGGTGTGGCGCTGATGATGAGAAAGGAAAAGAAGTGATTTGGGGAACGGCCTAGGCCACCTTCCTCATGTACCCCTCGATCTGATCGAAGGCCTGCCCCAGTATCTCCTCGTTGGGCAGGAACACCATGCGGAAATGACCCTTTCCGTACTCGGGGCAGAAGCCGCTGCCGGGCACGAGCAGAACGTGGCACTGGTTCAGTATGTCCAGAACGAAGTCCTTGTCGCTCTTCCAGTGGTCCGACTCGATCTTGGGGAACATGTAGAACGCCGCCTGCGGCTTCACGCAGCTCAGCCCCGGTATCTCGTTGACCCGCTTGAAAGCGAACTCCCCCCGGGCCTTAAGCTTGCTGCGCATGCCTTCGAGATGGTCCTTGGGGTGCTTGAGCGCCTCGATCACAGCCATCTGACAGGGAGCGTTGGCGCTTAGACGGAGCCTCGCTTGCTTGTGCACGGCCTCCTCTATTTCATCCAATTGTCCGGTGGTGTCGTGGAAGGCGGCGTATCCGAGCCTCCACCCCGGAAGCAGGTCGACCTTGGAAAAGCCGTTCACCAGAATGGTAGGGACATCCTTTGCCAATGTGGCGGGAGAATGGTGCTCTCCCTCGAACGTCATCAGGTCGTATATCTCGTCGGATATGACGAAGAGCCCATACTCCCCGGCCAGGTCCACGATCTCCTTCAGCCTCTTCTGGCTGTAGACGGCGCCTGTCGGGTTGTTGGGATTGATGACGGCGATGAACTTGGTGTGCGGAGTGATCTTCCTCCTGAGGTCATCGATGTCCGGCTGCCAGCCCTCGTCCTCCATGGTGCGGTAGGTGATGGCCTTGCCGCCGAAGAACTTGGGGAACTCGAGATAGGAGGTGTAGCTGGGCCCGGGCACGAGAGCTTCGTCGCCAACGTCGATGGTGGCCGCGCAGATCATCTGCAGCGCCTCCGTGACGCCGTTGGTCACCACCATGTCCTTCAGGCTCAGGTCGATGTTGTTCTTCTTCTTCTCCTTCTCGATGATGGCCCTTCGGAGCTCGATGTTGCCTTCGGACTCCTCGTAGCCGTTGTCGCACTTCTCCACGGCGGCGCAGAGGGCGTCCCTTACATGTTTCGGCGTCTCAAAGTCGAACTTGTTGGGGTCCCCGATATGCAGCTTAATGATCTTGTGACCCTGCTTCTCCAGCTCTCTCGCAGGAAGCAGCATCTCCCGGATCGCGTAGCTGATACCCATCGTGCGCGCGGTGGCTTTCATGGTATCAGGCGGGATGATGAAATTACTGCTATATTAGCCTTCGATTCTTCGAGACCGTGCCGGAACGCGGGGCCAGCATGGACGTTCGGCCGCTATTCCTAGAGGAACATACATTTTATAGGGGTTCCCGCACTAGCCGCAGGCATGGCCGAGGTCCGCCTAGGCAAGATGCACCTGCGGTGGTGCGACCAATGCAGCGTTCCGGTGCTGGAGGACGTCCAGTGCGGTCGATGCGGGAACGGCACCAGGCAGGTGGAGATGACCCCCCCAGGGGACGCCAGGCCGGCGTTCCAACACGACATATCCTTTGTTCGGAAGCATATCGACCGCCAGTTCGGCGATGGCTCTGGCGAGGCATTGTTGCCGGACGGTTCCGTCTATCTATTGAACAAGGTCCCGGCCCTCGACCGCATGGACGAAGTGATCGCCGATGGCGAGGTGGCGGTCACCATGCGCTATGACCTGGGCATAGGATGGAGGGCGCTGCCCAGGGTGAAGGCCGCGGCCAGGATCGTTCGAAAGGCCAGCAAGAACCTGGTGTGGGCCGACCGCGGGGCGGTGGAACCGATCTTAGGCAACCAGAGCTTGATGGCCCCGGGGGTCAACAAGGTCATCGGGAATTTCCAGAAGGGCGAGGAAGTGATCGTCCTTGATCCAGAGGGCAACGCCCTGGCGACGGGCGTCGCCCGCATGTCATCGGAGGAGATGCGCGATGCCGAGCGGGGAGCTGCGGTGAAGGTCCGCTGGTCCCAGCGCAGCGTTGCTCCCGAAGAAAGACCCAAGGCGGACTGGGATACCGCCATCGAAGCCAACTCCCGGGTGCTGGAAAGGCGCGTGGGGGAGAGCGTGGATTTCATCAGGAAGCTGTCCGAGGAGCATCTGGAGATCCCTCAGGTCGTCTCCTTCTCCGGGGGAAAGGATTCCCTGGCCACGTTGCTGCTTACCAGGGACGCCGGGCTGGACCTTCCGGTGTTCTTCATCGACACCGGCCTGGAGTTCCCGGAGACCGTGAGCTACGTTCATCGCCTGACGGAAGAGCTGAAGCTGGACCTCGTGCTCGGAAAGGCTGAAAAGGATGCCTTCTTCGGTAACCTGGAGTTCTTCGGACCGCCGGGAAAGGACTATCGCTGGTGCTGCAAGACCAACAAGCTCGGTCCTACGGTCAAGGCCATAGTCGAGCACTATCCTAACGGAGTGCTATCGTTCATTGGCCAGAGGCGCTACGAATCGGAGCAACGCTCGGCGAAACCGCGAGTATGGCGCAACCCCTGGACGCCCGGACAGATCGGTGCCTCGCCCATTCAGGATTGGACATCGCTGCATGTCTGGCTCTACACGTTCAAAAGGGGTGTCAGCTACAACCCCTGGTACGGGAACGGGCTGGACCGCATCGGCTGCTTCCTCTGCCCGGCCTCGGACATGGCCGATCTGGACGTGGCCAAGTCTAGTCCCACTTACGAGCGATGGGAAGCGTTCCTCAGATCATACGCGGAAAGGAAGGGGCTCGGTCCGGAATGGGTGGAGCATGGGCTCTGGCGGTGGAAGAGGGTGCCGCCTTCGGTGATGGATGAACTGAAGCGCAACATTCCCGGCTTCGAGCTGGTCAGGAAGGACGTTCCGAGGACCGGGGAAGGCAATCTAAGGCTGAAGATGCAGGACGGGTTCTCGCCCTGCACCCTGGGGTTCAGCATAGAAGGGGCGTTCTCCCGCGACCTGGACCTGGAGCAGGTGGGGAGCGTCCTCAACATGGTCGGAGAGGTGGACGTGGGTGCGGACGAGGGATGGTGTTCCGTCGGCGACGTCACGATATTCCGGGAGGGCGCCCTGATCGCCAAAGGTGCGGACCAAGAAAAAATAAAGAGAAATGTGGAAAAGGTTCGCCGTGCGGTGGTTAAGGCCGAGGAATGCGTCGGGTGCGGAGTGTGTATCGCCAGATGCAAAGAGGGTGCACTTGTGCTGATGCAGGGGAAGGTTCGCGTTGAGGCGACTCGGTGCATCCATTGCGGGGATTGCTTCGAGCCTTGCCCGGCGATCAGCTTCGGCGACGCCGCTTTTGACTTTTAGAGACCACCGGCGACGTTCAGTGGACGGTGGCCTGGTCGATCGGCGCAGCCCTCGTTGACCCCCTCCGCATCAGCGCACGAAGTCGATGTCGTCGTCCCGGTTCCGCGGCCTCTGCTGCTGATACTGCTGCTGTTGATACTGGGGCTGCTGCTGGTACTGCTGTTGCTGGTACCCCTGGTTGCCCTGCATGCCCATGGGGGCGCCGCGGCTTCCGATGATGTACTTGGACTTGGCGCCGGTGATGATGAGCAGGACCTTGACGGTACCTTCCAGCTCGGGGTCGATGGAGCATCCCCATATGATGCGCGCTCTCGGGCTAACGCTGTTGGTGACGATCTCCGCGACCCTCTGGGCCTCGCCCACGGTCATGTCCGGGCCGCCGACGACGCGGACCAGGGCGCCCTTGGCGTCCTTGAGCTCGATCTCGCCCAGCATGGGGGAGGTCAACGCTTCATGCACCGCGGACTTGACGCGGTCGTCCTCGTCGCTGTTACCCTCGCCGATACCGACGAAGGCCACCCCGCCCTCGTTCATGACGGTCATTATGTCAGCGTAATCCAGGTTCACCAGGCCAGGCTTGGTGATGATCTCCGTAAGACCTTTTATGGTCTGCATGAGCACCTCGTCGGCCACCTTGAAGGCGGCGTCGACCGGCAGCTTGGGCACCAGCTCCAGCAGCTTGTCGTTAGGTATGACGATAGTGGTGTCGCAGATGAGCCTCATCTTGTTTAGGCCGTCCAGGGCGTTCTCCATGCGCACGGTGCCTTCGGCCTTGAAGGGCATGGTGACCACGCCTATGGTCAGCGCGCGGACCTGTTCCTTGGCGATCCTCGCCACATAGTGGGCGGAACCGGTGCCGGTGCCGCCGCCCATGCCGGCGGTGACGAAGACGATGTTCGATCCGTTCAGGAACTCCCTGATCTCTCCGTCGTTCTCGCGAGCGGCCGCCTCTCCCATCTCCGGCTTGGCTCCAGCGCCGAGACCGCGGGTGGCGCTCCTGCCGATGAGGATCTTGCGCGGGGCCTTGACGGTAAGCAGGTGCTTGGCGTCGGTGTTGATGGCGCAGAGCTGTGCGCCGTTGATGTTGGCTTCCCAGCAGCGGTTGATGGTGTTGCATCCGCCACCGCCGCAACCTATTATCTTTATGCACACGTCCAGCTGAGCCGCGATCTTGGCCAGCTCATCATCGATGTTCGACTTGGGGGCTGGCTGGGACGGGGCGGGCTCCTGCTTGACAGGCTCGGCCTTTCCGTTCGGAGTGTTCTCGTATCTAGTGTTCGCTAAAGCATTCTTAACCAAAGAACTGGTCATAAGTGCATCCCTCTGGTTAGGATAACGAAAAACGCAAATATATATTTTACTGAATTTTAAAGACCTGGACAACGGATGACGGATGTCAGACGTGAGAACGGGTGACAGGCTCACATTACCGCCGAGGGCCAGGAGACGTCCTTCACGCTCGATGCCCCCTCCAGCTCACGGAAATAGGTCACGTACAGCTCATCGGCCACCTTGGGCAGCAGGTCGTTGAGCAGCTTCAGGCAGGTCAGGCCGACGGTGTAGATGGAATAGAGCAACGAGGGGTCCCTGGCCGACAGCCGGTCTTGGGCCTTGTCCCTCAGATAGGGGAACACCTCCCCGCTTAGGAACGAACCGACGAGGTCGATGAGGTCCGACCGGCGGGAGGTGATATTGAGGTTGGTCCCCTCCGCCACCATCTCCTTGAGGCGGGCGAACATCCACACGTCCATAGCGCTAAGCTTGTCCAGCGGTACGTGCGGGACCTCGGTCAGCAGTTCCTTGACCGTGACGCCCAGAGACCGCACCTGGTCGATGGTCTCCACCTCCCGCAGCTTCTCGTCTATGATTTCCTTGGTGTAATCGAAGGAACGCTGTTTGTTGGCCCGGGAAGCGGTCCGCAGCGATTCCTCGATCCTGCCGCTCATCATGCCCAGCCTGGAGAGCTCGGGGGTTATCTTCAGCATGTCCGCCAGATAGTTCTTCATCGTCTCCACCGAACGGTAGCGGTGCTTGAGGAGCTCCACCACCAGGGCGATGTCCTCCATCGCGGCGTCCAGATCGCCCTCGAGCAGGGTGACCTTGACCAGCTCGGCGAGGGTTACGATGTCGTCCACGAAGATGTCCCGGCTGCGCGCCAGGTTCATGAGCAGCAGGGTCTGCTCATAATTGGCGGCAAAGGCATCGCTTCCCTCCCCCCAGATGCGGACCATCATGGTCCTTATCCCCTTCCTGACATCCTGGTCAGGGTGCGAGAGGTTCTCCAGTACCGCCGCCCGGCCCTCCCTGGTCTGGGATATCTCATCGAGCACGCGCAGAACGGACTCGCGGGCGTTCTCGTTCTTGGTCTCGGTGTAGCGAAGCAGGACGGCCACCATGCCCTCCGCCTCCTCCTTGGCCACGTTGAGCACCCTGGCCTCCATGCGCTTCCTCTCAATGGATAGCGGTGAGGACAGGGAGTCCAGAAGGATCGGCTCGATGCGGTCGGCCTCGGTCCTTCCCTTGGCGGAGATGGGTAGAATGCTACGCAACGAGACCGGAGGCATGCATCTATTATGAATAAGGTCCAATAAATCCTTTTGTTCCAAGTTGCACCTCCAGATGCTTGTTGGGCAAAGGTTTTATTCCCTCCCGCCATATTTCCATCGGGAGATGCGTGGGTTGGAAGAGAAGGATTTCGATTTGATGCTGCAGAAGGTGTCCGCCGTCGACGGCGTGGTGTCCGCCTATGTCTGCTCCCGCGCCGGAAATTTTGTACTAGGGAACACGCCGAAGTTCGCCGACCGCAACATGTACTCGGCCATAACCTCCCTGGCCTTCGGGACCGCCGAACAGGTCGGGCACGAGATGAACGATAACCTGAGATATGTCTCCCTTCGCTTCTCCGAGAAGAACCTGCTGGTGTTGGACCTCGGTCCCCGCCACCTGCTGGGACTGCTCATAGACGGACGTTCGGACCAGGAACAGGTGCTGGCCAAGGTCCGTCCGCTCATGGCCTGATCACATCTTCTTGAAGCCGCGGCCGAACCATTCGCCTATGCATTTAACACCGTAACTGACGGTGTCCGTTTTCGGACGGTGCTTGCCCCCGGTGCTCCCGCTTCCGGAGAGAATCTCCTTGATGACCTCCTCCACGGTATAGCATTCCCGGGCGCTCTGAAAATAGGCCTTCCCTACCGTGGACGGTTCGTGCGAATCGCTGCCGGCGGTGAAGGGCTTGCACAGCTGGACGGCAAGCTTGGCCGCCAGGTCGTTGTGGGTGTAGGTCGAGCGTCCGTTGTGTATCTCGATGGCATCGAAATCATTGGCGACGGTGACCTCCTCCCCCAGCCCGGACCACATGCGGTAGGGGTGGGCGGCCACGGCGATGCCTCCCTGGTCGCGGATGAGGTCGATGGTCTCCGCCACCTCCAGCTCGCGGGGCACCTCCTCCTGCACGTTGTAGGCTAGTATGTGGCCTTGGGCCGAGGATATCTCCATCCCTGGGATGATCAGGACGTCCTCCCTTTTCAGGGAGAGGGCGTAACGGGAGCCTTCCAGGGAGTTGTGGTCCATTATCGCCACGCCGGATAGGCCCATCCCGGCACATGCGTCCAGCACCTCCTCGATCCGATTCTTGGAATCACCAGAATGGCTGGAATGCACGTGCAGGTCGAACTTCATCGCACTTTCGCCCCGTTGTCCAGGTCCCCGTCCACGCCTATGCTCACCTTCTTCTCCGTGTATAGCGGCAGCGCGACCTCCGCCCCTTCCTTGGGTAGGAAGAAGGCGGCCTGAGCGCCTTTGGTGAGACCGGAGGTGTCCGCCCTTACCTTGTTCCCAAGGTCGGCCTCCAGGTCGTTGATGACGGTGCCGGTCCTTAAAGTAAAGGTTTGGAACTCCTGGAACGTGAGGACCTTGGTCCCAGGGCTCAGTCCGCTGGTCACCCTGTCGCCCGGCTCCGCCGGACCGGCCGGGGTCAGCACCTTGACCTTCTCCCCGGCCTCGGCGGCCAGGACCATGCCCTGCGACTCCACGCCGCGGAGCTTCGCAGGCTGTAGGTTGGTGATGACCACCACCTTCTTGCCGGTGAGCTCCTCCTTGCTGTAGAAGGCCTTCAGACCTGCCACCAGCTGTATCGGGCGGCCGATGTTCACCTTGAGCACCATCAGCTTGTCGGCGTTGGGGTGGTCGCTCACGGATTCGATGAGCCCCACGCGCAGGTCCAGGGCCTCGAACCCGGCGAAGGGTGACTCCTCCCTCTGGATCTCCACCTTGCGGTACAATGGCTTGGGTTCTGGCAACGCGCGTCCGACGTTGAGTTCCTTCCCGATCATCTCCCAGGAACCTTCGCCTATAACGCCGTCGTTGCCCAGTAAGGCCCACAGCCTCTGGGTGGTGAACGGCAGGTAAGGGAAGCCGAGCACGGCCAAGGCCTGCACTATCTTCATGTTCAGATGGAGCACGCCGCCGCATTTGGCCCGATCGGTCTTGAGAAGGCTCCAGGGGGCGCAGGAATCGAAGAAGCGGTTGCCGAACTGGGCCAGGTCCATGACCGCCTTGAGCCCTTTCTTGAACTGGCACGTGGATATGTTAGCTTCCACCTCGGCCATGGCCGCGGCGATGGCCTCCTCCACCTGCTTCGCCTCCGAGTCCAGTCCGTTGACCATCGGCGGGACATCGCGGAAGTTCTTGTGGGTGAAGCTGAGCACCCGGTGGAAGTAGTTGCCCAGCGTCGCCACCAGCTCGTTGTTGACCTTGGTCTCGAAGTCCTCCCAGGAGAAGTCGGCGTCCTTGCCCTCAGGCATGTTGGTGGCCAGATAGTACCTGAGCTGATCGGCGTCGAACAGCTTCAGGATGCTGGGGATGTCTATGCTGGGGCCTTTGCTCTTGGAGAGCTTCTCCCCCTTGAAGGTCAGGAACTCATTGGCCGGGACGTCGTACGGGAGATTGAGGCCGCCGTAACCCATCAATATGGAAGGCCAGATGATGGTGTGGAAGGGGATGTTGTCCTTGCCCAGGAAGTAGTAGCCCTTCACCGAGGGATCGGTCCAGAACTCCTTCCAGGCATTCTCGTCACCGGTGTTCTTGGCCCACTCCTTGCTTGCCGAGAGGTACCCGATCACCGCCTCGAACCAGACGTAGATGACCTTGCCCTCCGAGCCCGGCAGCGGAACGGGCACTCCCCAGGACATGTCCCTGGTTATGGGCCTGTCCTTCAATCCCGACTCGAGCCAGTTCTGGGTGAAGAGCTGGACGTTGGAGCGCCAGTGCTTGCTTCCCTGAACGTAGGACAGGAGCGGTCCCTCGAAATCGGTCAGCTTGAAGAAGTAATGCCTGGTCTCTTTCATCTCCGGCCGGCTCTTGCAGGTGATGCATATCGGATCGGCTATCTCACCCACTTCGAACGTAGTTCCGCACTTATCGCACTGGTCGCTGCGGCTGTTCTCGTTGCCGCATTTTCCGCACCTTCCTTCGACGTACCGATCGGGCAGGAACTTGTCGCAGGTGGGGCAGAAGTACTGCTGGGTCTCCCTCTGATCCAGGTGCCCCTTGTTCAAGAGGCTGGTGAATATCTCCTGGACCACTCGTATGTGGTTCTCGGTGTGGGTCTTGGTGAACAGAGAGAACTCTATCCCCAGGTCCTCGATGGCCTTCTTGTTGACCTCGTGGTAATGGTCGGCCACCTGCTGCGGGCTCCGGTTCTCCTTCTCCGCGCGCACCGTCACCGGCGTCCCATGCTGATCGGAGCCGGATACCATGAGCACGCGGTTTCCGCGCATCTTGTGATAGCGAGAGAATATGTCAGGGGGAAGCAACGAGCCGGCCACATGTCCCAGGTGGATCGCGCTGTTGGCGTAGGGCCAGGCCACGCCTATGAATACCTTGGATCGCTCCATCGGCGGTGGAATGGATTCGTTCAATATAACCTTGCCGTCATTTGAAAAATACACAATTTTTTATAGACATAAGTCCAGTTTTTTTCCATAACCATCATTAGGATGGCGGTAGGTGGTCCAATGTCGGAAGATCCAGAACTGGAGATAATCACAGTGGAATGCATACGAACGCCTCCTGAGCACATAACTCCGGACAAGGTTCCCGCAAAGGTGGAGGAAAGGGCCATGGACCCTTCGGTGAAGGAGATCTTGTCCAAGACGATGCTGGAGGGAGTGGAGACGGTCTGGGACCGTTTTGAGAAGCAGCAGCCGCATTGCAAGTTCTGCGAAGCGGGATTGTCTTGTCAAAGATGCGCCATGGGCCCTTGCCGCATAATGGGCGAGGGCAAGAGCCGCGGGGTATGCGGAGCGGGGGCCGACCTGATCGTGTCCCGGAACCTTCTAGACCAGATAGCCACCGGGGCGGCGTCCCACTCCGATCACGGAAGAGAGGTGGCGGAGACCTTGCTGTTGACGGCCAGGGGAAAGGCTCCTGGTTACGGCATCGCCGACGAAGGCAAGATGAGATCTTTGGCCAAGGAGTACGGCCTGGACCATGAAGGACCGCTGGAAAAGGTGGCCGAAGGGCTGGCCCTGGCCATGCTGGAGGAGTACGGCACCATGAAGGGCGAGCTGAGCATGGCGAAGAGAATGCCTCCAGGCACCTACAGCATGCTGAAGGAGGCCGGGCTTCTGCCGCGCTCCATAGACAGGGAGATCGTGGAGGCCATGCACCGGGTGCACATGGGCGTGGGCGCTGACTACAGGAACATCCTGACCCAAGGCGTTCGAGCGTCGATGGGCGACGGGTGGGGAGGCTCAATGATCGGCACGGAGGCCAGCGATGTGCTTTTCGGAACGCCGCAGATACGCAACAGCAAGGTTAACCTGGGAGTGCTGAAGCATGACCAGGTCAACATATCCCTGCACGGACACAATCCCGTGCTGTCGGAGATGGTGGTAAGGGCGGCGGCCCTGCCGGAGATGCAGCGCCGGGCCGAAGAGGCTGGCGCGAAGGGGATCAACCTGGTGGGGCTGTGCTGTACCGGCAATGAACTGCTCATGCGCAAGGGCGTGCCGCAGGCCGGCAACCACCTGAGCCAAGAGCTGGTCATAACCACCGGTGCCCTGGAAGTGATGATAGTGGACTACCAGTGCATATTCCCGTCGCTGCCTAACACCGCGGCCTGCTACCACACGAAGGTGATCACCACCTCCCCCAAGGCCAAGATACCTGGCGGTTACTATCTGGAGGTCACCCCGGAGAACGCCTTCGAACAGGCCAAGCGCATGGTCGCCATCGCCGTGGACAACTTCCGGAACCGTTCCCCGGAGAGAGTGGTCATCCCCAACCATCCGGTGGACGCGGTGGTCGGCTTCTCCGTTGAAGCGCTCAGGGCGGCCCTAGGAGGAACGCTCAAACCGCTTCTGGACCTCATCCTGGAAGGAAAGATCAGAGGTGCGGTCGGGATCGTCGGATGCAACAACCCCAAGATCAAGCACGACTACGGCCACATAACCCTGGCCAAGGAGCTCATCCGCCGCAACATCATCGTGGTGGAGACCGGCTGCGCGGCCATCGCCTGCGCCGAGGCGGGATTGATGCAGCCAGAGGCGGCCGACCTGGCCGGAAAGTCCCTTGGTAACGTCTGCCGCTCGCTGGGCATCCCGCCGGTGCTGCACATGGGCTCCTGCGTGGACAACACCAGGATACTGACCTTGGCGGCCGAGCTGGCCAATCTTGCCGGCGTACGTATCGACCAGCTGCCCGTGGCCGGAGCCGCGCCGGAATGGTACTCCCCTAAGGCGGTGGCCATCGGCTGCTACTTCGTAGGAAGCGGCATCAGCGTCTCCCTTGGCATCATGCCCAAGATCAGCGGTTCGCCGAACGTCATCCAGCTGCTGACCGATGACATCGAGGGGGCGGTGAAGGCCAAATTCTGGGTGGAACCCGATCCGAAGAAGGCCGCGGCCATCCTGTTCGACCACATCGAGACCAAGCGGGCGGACCTGGGCCTATGAGCCGGACGGACGTGAAGGAGATCACCAGGCAGCTGAGGCGGAACCCGGGAAACGACGGCGGACAGAGGATACTGGTGGCCGGCAAGGGGGGTGTCGGCAAGACCACCCTCTCCGCCGCCCTCTGTCTGCTGGGGGCGGCCGAGGGGCGCCGGGTGCTGGCCGTGGACCAGGACGCCCAGCAGAACTTGGCGTATTCGCTGGGATACCCGCCAGAGAAGGCGGCGCTGCTTCGCCCGATCACCCAAGAGCTCGATTACGTGGAGGAGAAGGTCGGCGCCCGCCCCGGAGGGGGGTGGGGCGGGTTGATCGGCCTGAACCCTGACGTATCGGACGTGGCCGAGCGCTTCGGCGTGCGGATCAAGGATGACCTGCACCTGCTGGTGATGGGCGGAGTCGTCCAAGCCTCCACCGGGTGTCTATGCCCGGAGAACTCTTTGCTAGGCGCCCTGGTCCGCTTCCTCAACTCCCGGGAGGATGATATGATCGTCATGGACGCCCAGGCCGGGCTGGAGCCTTTCGGGCGCACCGTGGCCGAGGGCTTCGGGACCACGTTGGTGGTTTCCGAGCCCACCTTCAATTCGCTGCAGGTGGCCGCCAGGATAGAACGCCTCTCCCGGGAAATGGGCATGCGCCGGGTCGACCTGGTCCTGAACAAGTGCCGGGGGAACGGGGACCGGGAAAAGGTAGGCAGGTACGTACCCGAGGCCGGGTTCGACCGGGTGCACGAACTGTACCTGGACCCCGGCGTGCTGGAGCACGAGCCGGACGTGTCCAAGCTAGTAGGTTCCGAAGGACCGTACATGGACGGAGTAAGACGGTTGTTCCGCACCCTGGACGGATGACCTCCTCTCGTTTCAAGAGGCTGGCGTCCGTCCATTAATTTTTTATGCCCCGTCTCATTAGGTGGGGTCATGCGCATAGCGGTCCTGCTGCGGGACAGGTGTCAGTTCAAGAAGTGCAATCAGGAATGCCTGAGGTACTGTCCCAAGGTGCGAACGGGGGTGGAGGCCGTCGTCATAGGAGAGGACAACCGCCCGATCATCTCGGAGGAGCTGTGCGCCGGCTGCGGCATATGCGTCCATAAATGCCCGTTCGAGGCATTGAAGATCATCCAGCTGCCGGACGAGATCCGCGAGGACATCGTTCACCAGTACGGCCTGAACGCTTTCCGTCTGTATGGTCTGCCGGTTCCCAAACAGGGCGTGGTGACCGGGATACTCGGTCCGAACGGGATCGGGAAGAGCACCTCGTTCCGGCTGCTGTCCGGGGAGGAGGTGCCCAACCTTGGTAAATACGAGAATCCTCCGAGCAAGGACGAGGTGCTTGCGCACTTCGCCGGGACGGAGATGCACGACCATTTGAAACGGGTATACGACAAGAAGGTCCGGACGTCCATCAAGCCGCAGTACGTGGACAAGCTGCCCAGCGTCTTCAAGGGTGGCGTGCGTGACCTGCTGAAGAAGGTGGAGGGCCGCATGTCCATGGACGAGGCGGTGGCCCTTCTGGACCTGGACGAGGCCATTGGCCGCCAGATGACCGAGCTTTCCGGCGGTGAGCTGCAGAGGGTGGCCATTGCGGCCACCATAATGAAGGACGCCGACATCTACTTCTTTGACGAGCCTTCATCATACCTGGACATATACCAGAGGATAAGGGTTGCCCGCATAATCGAGAAGCTGGCCAGGGAGAAGCAGGTCATCGTCATCGAGCACGACCTGGCCATTTTGGACTTCTTGGCGGAGAACGTCTACCTGGTGTTCGGTTCCGAAGGCGCCTTCGGTATCTACTCGCAGCCAAGGCAGGTCCGCCAGGCCATAAACGTCTATCTGGACGGCTACGCCAAAGAGGAGAACATGCGCTTCCGGGACACCCAGATAGTGTTCGAGTCCCGTCCGCCGCGCGCCAACTGGGAGCAGTTCGACCTGCTGGAGTATGGGACGATAGAGTGTCAATATTCATCCTTCCACCTGAAGGTTGAGCCGGGGGCCATCAAGATCGGGGAGACGGTGGGGGTCGTCGGACCGAACGCCATCGGAAAGACCACCTTCGTGAAGGTGCTGGCCGGAGTGCAGAAACCCACCGCCGGGAAGATAGACACCAGCTTCAGGGTCAGCTACAAGCCGCAGTACATCAGCCCTGATTTTGATGGTACGGTGAGAGAGATGTTCGACGCCACGGTCAAGGACTTCTTCGAGTCGGGCTTCTTCCAGAGCGAGATCGCCCGGCCCCTTTCGCTGAAGAACCTGCTGGAGAAGAACGTGATGAACCTTTCCGGCGGGGAGCTGCAGAGGGTGGCCATAGCCTCGTGTCTTTCCCGGGAGGCGGACATCTACCTGCTGGACGAGCCTTCTGCGTACCTCGATTCCAATCAGCGCATGGAGGCCGCAAAAACGGTACGGAGGGTCATGGAGAAAAGAGGACGCAGCGCCCTGGTCGTCGATCACGACATCTACTTCCTGGACATGGTCTCCGATTCCATCATGGTCTTCAGCGGCACCGCCGGGAAGGAAGGTCTGGGGCAGGGTCCGTTGGACATGCGCAAAGGGATGAACACCTTCCTGAAGGATGTGGACGTTACGTTCCGTCGGGACAACGATACCAATCGCCCGCGCATAAACAAGCCCGGTTCCCGTCTGGACCGGGAGCAGAAGGAGCGCGGAGAGTACTATTACTCAGGCTGATCCTTATTAGGCATCCACCACACCCAGCAGCCCTGCTCGCGATCGACCTCTCCACAGATGACCTTCATCAGCCGCAGTTTGTTGAGCGACCGGGAAAGATTGTCGGGGCAGCGGTAGGCGAAGTAGGTGAAGAGCAGGTCCTCCATCTCCCTTGTCGTGTAGCGCTTGTCGCCCATGACATCGCTGAGCGCTTCCACCACCAGCCGCAGGGCTTCGTGCATCGTCCGGTCATCGGTCGGACCGGCACAAAAAGCTTTGCCGATAATGTATAAATCATCGCGCAATCGTTGTTGTTCAATCATGCAAGCGGTGGAGATCGCGGAAGGCATTTACTGGGTCGGGGCTCTCGATTGGAACGGTCGCAACTTTCACGGTTTCGCTACCCTGAGGGGCACCTCGTACAACGCTTATCTGATATTGGACGAGAAGAACGTGCTCATCGATGGGGTCAAGACCCCCTTCCTGGGGGAGATGATGGCCCGCGTTCGTTCCATTATCGACCCCAAGGAGATCGACCTCATCATATCCAACCATGCCGAGGGCGATCACGCCAGCGGGTTGCCGATGATCCAGCACCTCACCGGGGCGGAGATACTGACCTCCAAGAAGGGCGTGGAGGCGCTGCGCTCCAATTACGGCGAGATGAGAATGAGAGCGGTCGAGGACGGCGAGGAGCTGTCGATCGGAAAGCGCACCCTCCGCTTCATCGAGACGCCGATGGTCCACTGGCCCGAATCCATGTTCACCTACGCCAAGGAGGACCGCATACTTTTCAGCATGGACGCCTTCGGACAGCATTACTGCAGTTCGCAGCGCTTCGACGACCAGGTGGACCTCGGGGTGCTGATGGAGGAGGCGGCGACGTACTACGCCAACATCGTGCTCCCCTTCGGAAATCAGGTCAAGAAGGCCTACGAGAAGGTCAAGGAACTTCAGATCAACATACTGGCCACCTCGCACGGGCTGATCTGGCGCACTCACATCAAGGAGATAGTGGAAGCTTACGTAGGGTGGGCCGAGGGCGTTACGGAGGAGCGTGTGCTGATCGTCTACGACACCATGTGGGGTTCCACCGAAAAAATGGCCGCGGCCATCGCCGAGGGTGTTAGCTCGCAGGACGTCCCGGTGGTTCTTATGCGGTTAACTGACACGGACCGCTCAATGGTCATGCGGGAGGTGCTGCGCTCCAAGGTGATAGTGGTCGGCTCATGCACCATGAACAACGGCATGTTCCCCACCGTGGCCGATATCACCACCTACATCAAAGGGCTGAGGCCCAAAGGCCGTAAGGGAGCGGTGTTCGGCAGCTACGGCTGGGGCGGGGGAGCCACCAAGGCCATCCGTGAGAACCTTCAGGCCGGAGGGCTGGAGTTGCCATATCCCGACCTGGACATGAAGTTCGCCCCGCTGAAGGAAGGCATCGAGAAATGCATCGCCTACGGCGTGGACATCGCGAAAAGCATTAAGAACTGAGGGCTGCGTTTCAAAGGCAGGTGCTACAAATGACCAATGTTGGCGAGGTTTACGAGTGCGAGATCTGCGGGAACAAGGTCCAGGTAGTGGAGGCCGGCAACGGAACCCTGGTGTGCTGCGGGCAGGATATGAACAAGGTCAGCGGCTGAGCCGCGATCCCTTTTTATACCCTTTTTCTTGCTGGGTGCGAAACTAATTAAATGTGTTTATGGTTCATTCCTCCGTGCTCAGCAGGGCCGACGTGCACGTCCACACCCGTTATTCCGGTTTTGGTCAGTACAAGGCCATTACCTTTCCGGAATCCATTTGCCGTCCCGAGGAAGTGGTGGACGAGGCGCGCAAAAAGGGGATCAGGGTGCTGTGCGTAACCGATCACAATTCCATCCTGGGCGCGCTGCGCGCCCGCGAATACGCCAAGCGGTTCCCTGACATCGATGTCGTCGTAGGCTCGGAGATAACCGCCGCCGAGGGGGAGATCATCGGCCTGTTCCTCGAGGAGGGGGTTCCCCGGGGTCTGCCCGTACAGGAGACCATAGACCTCATACGGGCCCAGGGCGGTCTTGTTATCGCACCTCATCCCTTCAGCGGTCACGTGCCTGCCCTCGGCAAACTGGTGGACCACCTGGACATCGACGGGCTCGAGGTGCTCAACGGCGGCCATGTGGACGGGTACGCCAACGAGGCGGCCAAGAAACATGCCGGCAACGGGCATTGGGCGGTGCTGGCCGGAAGCGACGCCCATGCCTCGGCCCAGATAGGATGCTGTTATACGACCTTCGAAGGGGAGACCGCCGAGGACTTCCGGAAGGCCATACTGGAACGTAGGACGGCGGCGGAGGGGGAGGTCTCCACGCTTCAGATGGGTGTCAAGTGGATCGTGCAGGTGGTCCTTAGGACCGACCTGCTGATATTATTGTCCCTGTTCGGACCCCTGAAGCTCGAATACCCTGACGACCCCTTGCTGAACAAGATCAACATAATGCGGGGGGAGAACAAGCTTTTGGCCTTGATATCGTCCTCGATCTTCCTGATCCCGCCGATCCCCATCCTCACCGGCGTCACCGGGGTCAGGGTCATGCAGAGGCTGAACCGGACCAACAGCTTCGGCGAACCAGACCGTCAGTGATCGTGGTCGTGCTCGTGGTCCGGGTCCTGTAGCGCCCCGAAGGCCCTGACCACCGCCTCGCTCAGGGCGGGATGAATGCATTGGCTGCGGGCGAGCGGCATGTACGTCTGATCTCCGGCGTTCATCAGGTACACTATCTGCTGAACCAGTATGGCGGCGTGCGAGCCGACGATATGCCCTCCCAGGATGCGGCGGCTGCCCTGGTCCACGATGACCTTGACCAGCCCTTCCTCTTCCGCCATGGCATATCCTTTGGCGCAATCCATGTACTGGCTGTATCCGACCAGCACCTTGTATCCCTGCTTCCTGCACTCCTCCAGGGTGAGGCCGACGCTCCCCACCTCGGGATGGCCGAAGACCGCATGCGGTACGGCATGTTCGTCCAGCTCCACGCGTTTCCCGCCGAACATGTTGTACCAGACCAGTTCGGAATGGTAGTTGGCGGTGTGGCGGAACATGGTGCGGCCGATGATGTCCCCTATGGCGAATATACCGGGTACGTTGGTCTCCAGGTACTTGTCGACGACGATGTAGTTGTCCTTGTCCAGGGCGATACCGGAGTTCTGAGGACGGAGCCAGTCGGAGTTGCTCTGCACCCCGGTGGCGACCAGTATCCGTTCGGCCCTGATCTCTCGTTCGGTTCCGTCGGAACGATCGCGGCAGACGGTGATCCTCTCCCCGCCATCCGTTCGTATGGCAGTAACGTCCTGGTTGACCAGCACATCCATGTATTCCCGGGATTTGCGGAGCACGATGTCGCTGATCTCCGGTTCCTCGTTCTTGAGCAGCCTGGCATTCCTTCCAATGATCGTGGTTCGGCATCCGAACGAGGATAGGAACATGCCCAGTTCGCAGGCCTTGTAACCCCCGCCAAGTATCATGATGCTCTTGGGCAGCTCGGTGATCTCGAAGAAGTCCTCGGTGGTCAGGAACCCCGCGTCCAGTAGCCCAGGCACATCGGGGACCTTGGTCCTGACGCCGACGGCGATTATTATCCTCGGGGAGGTGATCTGCTCGTCCCCCGCTTGCAGGGTGTTCTTTCCCACGAAATGGACCGTGGTCTGGTAGAGATCGGTCCCCTCGTCGTTCTTTACGCTCTCCAGGATGCCGTCCCGGTCTGGGGCGATGAGCCCCCACATCCTCTCCCTGACCAGTTGAAAGTCGGCCCTCTCCACCCTGGCGTGGATGCCCATGCGCTTGGCGTCAGCGATCACCCTCACCAGATCGGCCGGTGTGACCAGGACCTTGCTCGGTATGCACCCTCGATTGAGGCATGTCCCGCCCATGGGCCCGTTCTCCACCAGGGCGACCTTCATCTCTTTCCGCCTGGCCTTGGAAACGACGTTCAATCCCGCGCCGGAACCGATGACTATCAGGTCGTACTCCTTCATGCAGAACCCATTTCACCTAGGGATCTGCTCCTTTAAATTAATGTTCAGGGGCGGAATGATTATCTCCGCGTAGCTGCCATTGGTTCTTGATCGACCATGCCCGAGAGCGAGGATTGCCAATGCAGCGGTCAGGAACTGATGATGTTCTCCTGTTCCGGAGGGTGCAATGTGGGACAGATAGCTAACGAGGCGGTCTTTCGGCTGGCCACGAACATGACCGGCAAGATGGCCTGCCTGGCGGCGGTCTCTGTGGGAATGCCGGGACCGGTCACCGGGGCGAAGGAGGCCAAGATGGTCCTGGTCGTGGACGGATGTCCGGTCAAGTGCGCGGCCAAGACCTTGGAGAAGGCCGGGATAAGGCCGACGCATCATGTCCTGGTGACGGACCTAGGCCTGCGGAAGGTGGATGAGCTGCTCCATTCACCGGAGGACGTTGACCGTGCGGTGCGGCTCTGCCTGGACGCCCTGCCCGGAAAGTGAACCTCCTTTTTTTCAACCGCCATCTTCCTATTTTAAATTCTGATTGGAATTTTTTGATTCTTTTTATACATTTATACACTATTCAATCGTAAATGTATTCATTTGTTGCGTATAGAAAATATTTATTAGTTAATTATCTATTGAACCCGCAAGAGTACCGATAATATGTCGGTCTTAATGAACAAAGAGGTCGCAGAAGATGAAACACGGAATCGGTTCAAAGTTCGCGTTGCTATTGGTCCTGGCCCTGGTGGCACTTCCCCTGGCCTCCTCCCCGGTCGCGGCAGCGGATGGTGATGTGGACAGCGGGGACACTGCGTGGCTAATGATCTCCACCGGGCTGGTGTTCATAATGACGCCCGCGGTGGCCTTCTTCTACGGAGGGATGCTGCGAAAGAGCAACTTCCTGTCCATGCTTGGACAGAGCATATTGATCATAGGGGTGGTGACCATCATCTGGGTGGTTTTCGGCTACTCGCTTACCTTCGGCACGGACAGCGCCGGGTTGATCGGAGGCACCGAGTATCTGATGCTGAACGGGGTGGACATCTCCCCCAACTCCATCGCCCCCACCGTCCCCCATATCCTGTTCATGATGTACCAGGGCATGTTCGCCATAATCACCGTGGCCTTGATCATCGGCGGAGTGGCGGAGCGTATGAAGCTCAGTTCGCTCATAGTGTTCCTGTCCATATGGACGGCGGCCGTCTATATCCCGGTGGCCCACTGGGTCTGGGGAGGGGGGTGGATCTACGACCTGGGGGCGCTAGATTTCGCGGGAGGAACGGTGGTGCACATCACCGCCGGCGTATCGGTGCTCGCTGCGGCCTTGGTCCTGGGAAAGCGCATAAACCAGGCCAAGGGCGGGCAGGAGGTACCGCACAACATTCCCATGGTGGTGCTGGGCGGTGCGCTGCTCTGGATAGGCTGGTTCGGCTTCAATGGCGGAAGTGCCCTGGCCGCGAACGGGCTGGCGGCGAACGCCCTGGTGGTCACGCACATATCGGCAGCGATGGCCGCGGCGGTCTGGGGATTGGTAAGCTGGCTGGACACCGGGCGGGTAAGTGTGCTGGGCCTGATATCCGGCGGAGTGGCCGGGCTGGTAGCTATCACTCCGGCCGCAGGATTCGTCAATCCCACTGGAGCGCTGTTCATCGGACTGGGGGCGGCGGTGGTCTGCTACGGCGGCATACTGCTGCGCAAGCGCTTGGGATTCGATGACGCCCTGGATGTCTGGGGGGTGCACGGGCTCGGGGGAACGTTCGGAGCGATCGCTACCGGACTGTTCGCCACCACCGCGGTGAACGCTGCGGGCAAGAACGGGCTGCTGTACGGTGGCGGAGTCGACCTGCTGGTCGCTCAGCTGATCTCGGTGGCGGTCGTCTGGGCCTTCGCCTTCGGTGTGACCTTCGTGATCCTGAAAGCACTATCGAAAGTTATGCCACTGCGCATGACCAAGGATGAGGAGAAGATAGGCGCGGACATTATCCAGCACGGCGAGAGCGCCTACTACCTGAGGTGAAGAAAATGAAGAAGATCGAAGCGATCATCCGCGCCGAGACGCTAGACTCGGTGAAATGCGGCCTTGAGAGGTTGGGTATGAACGCCATGACCATAACCGATGTGCTCGGCCGGGGGGAGCAGAAGGGACTGGAGTTCACCCACCGGGCTGGCAAGTACCGTGTGGACCTCCTCCCCAAGATCAAGATCGAGATCGTGGTCAGGGACGAGGACGCCCGGAAAGTGATCGACATCATAATCGAAAAGGCCAGGACCGGAGAGATCGGGGACGGGAAGATATTCGTCTCCCCGGTTGAGGAGGTGATCAGGATCAGGACCGGTGAGAGCAGCATAGGGAAGGCCTGAGTCTCTCCCAGGACCTTCCCCTTTTATCCTATTTTATCGATTCCCTCTCTGAATGAACGCCGAAGAGGTCCTAGGCCGGTTGGAGGCGATCTCGGACCGCACCAGGCTGACGGGGATGGCCAGGTATGGAATTAAGGTCGACCGCGCCCTGGGCGTGAGCATGCCGGAGATGAGGGCATTGGCCAAGAGCCTGGGGAAGGACCACGGGCTGGCCATGCAGCTCTGGGGATCGGGGGTGCACGAGGCGCGCATAATGGCCAGCCTTCTGGCCGACCCCAAGCTCCTCACCGAGGAGCAGATGGAAGGGATGGTCAACGACCTAGATTCCTGGGACGTCTGTGACCAGTGCTGTTCCAACCTGTTCAGCCGCTCCCCCCTGGCCATGCGCAAGGCACTGGAATGGTCTGGGAGAGAGGGGGAATTTCAAAAAAGGGCCGGCTTCGCCACCATGGCCGCCCTGGCCGTTCACGGCAAGGAGCTGCTGGATGAGGACATGCTACTTTTTCTGGAAGCGACGGTCAGGGAGAGCCATGACGACCGCAACTACGTACGCAAGGCGGTGAACTGGGCCCTTCGGCAGATCGGCAAGAGGGACCAGAACTTGAACGCCCTTTCCATAGAAGCCGCGGAGAGGATGATGGCCAAGGGCGACCGGGCGTCCAGATGGGTGGCCTCCGACGCCCTCCGGGAGCTGCGGAGCGATGCGGTCCGGGAAAGGTTGAAGAACCGTCAGGGGAAATGAGGTAGCATGACAGAGATCGAATATCTGGGTCACTCGGCCTTCGCCATCCGGGACGCGGGGAAGGAGGTGCTGATAGATCCCTTCCTGACAGATAACCCCAAAGCGCCGCCATCGGCGTCCGACGTACATCCCGATCTGATCCTGGTCACCCACGCCCATCATGATCATCTGGGAGATGCCCTGGACCTCTCCAAACGCTTCCGCTGCCCTGTGCTATCGGTCTCCGAGGTCAACGATCACCTGGAAGAGAGGGGAGCTGCGGTCGTGCCTGGGAACATAGGTGGCGAGATCGATCTCCAGTTCTGCTGGGTGAAGATCTTCCAGGCGGTCCATAGCTCATCCTTCGATGACGGGGTTTATGGAGGACCGGCGTGCTCGTTCCTGATCCGCATGGGCGGAAAGACGATATTCCACGCCGGGGACACCGCCCTCTTCAGCGACCTGTCCTTGGTGGCCCAAGATGCTGACATCGACGCGGCGCTGCTGCCGGTCGGTGGCACCTTCACCATGGGCGTGCAGGACGCGGTCAGGGGCATGCTACTATTGCGCGCTCGGACGATGGTGCCCATGCATTACGACACCTGGGAAAGCATCGCGGTAGACCGCCAGACCATTATGTCGGCCTGTGAGGACATGGACTTCAGGCTCGAGATACTGGCACCCGGCGACCGGCTGGTCCTCTGAGGTAAAAAGTTTTATCCTCCCGGGGCATGGAGGATTTGGCCATGACAAATAAGGGATCCGGTCTGTGCGTGGCGCTGCTCTTCGCGGCATTGCTCTTGTTATGCCTCAGCCCAGGCGCCATGGCCGATCCCGACGATGTTTCGGTCTTCCAGGTCAGCGACGAGCTGACCCTTGGGGCCGGAGAAAGCGCATCCTTCGAATGGGTCGCATACAACAACGGAACGGACCGCCTGCTGGTCATTCCTGATCTGCGGTCCGATGTCCCAGAACGTTTGGTATGGAGCCTGGAACCGAGCTACGCGGTCGTTGAAGCGGGAAGCGGATGCAGCTTCTATCTGAACTTCACCGCGGACACCGACATGTACTCGTCACAATCAACTCTGAACGTCGTGTTCAGCATGACCGACATGAACACCCTGGAATCCGACGAGCTGTCTTTCCAAGTGGTCTTAAGGACCACTTCCCTTTTCGGAAATTTGGATCGGGAGAACCGTATCATGGGGGTTTGGGAAAATTTCCTGCCCGCTCCGCTTGATGGCCATTGGGGCGCCTTCGGATTCAGCCTTTTGCTGTGGGGGGCGATCGGTCTCGCGATGATGAAGGTGATAGGACCGGCCGTTCACCGCCTGACCCGCCGGACAGAGACCAAGTGGGACGACCTGGCCGTCGAGGTGGTCAAGCTTCCCCTGGTCTTACTTATAATAGCATACGGGGCGATCGCGTCGCTGGGGATCCTTGAGCTTTCCCCAGCCGCCCTCGCCGACCTGGAACTTGCCTACATCATCGTCCTGACCTTAATAGCCGCTCTCCTGGCCTACCGCATACTGGTGAAGGTGGTGGCGTGCTACGGGAAGGATAGGTGCTCGGACGACCGGAACGACGGCCGGGACATGCTGGTGAACGCCGTCTCCCTGGTCGGGAAGGTGGTCATCCCGGCAGGAGCCCTTTTCGTGATCGCCGGACTCCTGGGAGCTAACCTGGGAGGAATGATCCTGGGCGTTGGCTTCCTGGGACTGGTCATCGGTTACGCTACCCAGAACACCCTGAGCAATCTGTTCGCCGGTTTACAGCTGCTCTTCGATCGCCCGTTCAAGGCCGGTGAGCGCGTCCCCATGGACCTGGGACATACCGCCCAGGTGGTGGATGTAGGACTGCTGACCACCAAGTTCCTGGACCTGGACACGCACGAAGAAGTGATCATCCCCAATTCCCTGATCGAGAGCCAGGTCATCGTTAACATGAACGCCCCTGATCTCCGATGGAAGTCCAACGTCAAGGTCAGGGTGCCTTCCGACAGTGACCCCAAGTTGGTCGAGGAGCTGATGATGGAGGCCTCCCGCCGCACCCCGCAGATACTGCAGGGCGAGCAGGCGCCAGTGGTTAGGGTTTCCGAGATCAAGGAAGGGCGGATGCTGCTGACCATATTCATCTGGATAGATGACGTGGCCAACCGGCACCTGGCCCGCACGGAGTACCGCCGGAACCTGGTGAAGGTCTTCGAGGAGAAAGGGATGGAGTTCGCCCTGCCGAGATCACAGGTCTGGCTCAACCGCGAATGAGCGCCTTATCCCTTGCTGGCGATCACGAAGAGGCGCTTGAAGGGGAATAGAACCTTGCCGTCGCTTTGAGGCGGATAAGCCTTCCTGAGCCCATCTACGATCGAACGTATGAACTGGGACGACTCATCCCCATTGAGATGTTCCAGATAGGTCTTCAGCCCGGTCGAAAGCATCATCTCGATGATCTTGTCGTGATCTTCCATGACATGATAGTATTCGGTGGCCCACATTCGAACATCGAGGTCCGTTCCAGATGACCACTCGTAATATCTCTTGTCCGGATTGAAATGATAACCAGGGTCTATCTTCCCAAGCGAGGCGGACCATCTAGGCGACGATACCACCTCCCCTATCACTTTCGAAATGGGCATCTGGTCGTACTGAGGTATCTGCGCCGCGAAGACACCTTTCGGACCAACAAGGTCGAGCAGTCGCGGGATTAGCTTACCTTGATCAGATACCCATTGCAGAGAGGCATTAGCGAAGACCAGGTCGAATGTGCCCAGGCCAGTAAGGTCCGCGCACATGTCCGATATAAGGAAAGCTGCCCCAAGACAGGCCTCTCGCGCCTTGTCTATCATTGAGGGAGAGTTGTCGATTCCGATCATCTCGGCTTCTGGCCACCGGTCCCTGAGGAGAGCGGTACTGTTTCCGGGGCCGCAGCCTATGTCGATCACTCGTCTCGGTCGTTCAAGATCGATATTGCTGATCAGATCTATGACCGGTTTATTGCGTTCCTTCAGGAACTTAAGATATTGCTCTGGGTCCCAATCGGTCATTTGTCGACCACCGTCATCGAAGTTCTGAGATCGATAAACAGCTGAGGATATATTCCTATCCGCGAGGGCGGGAGCAATGGCGGCTTAGGGAAAATAAAGCGAGCGGGAGGGGATTCGAACCCCCGACCTGCAGCTTAGGAGGCTGCTGCCATATCCAGACTAGGCCACCCGCCCGTGCGTTCCGTTCATTAGAAATAAGATATTTAAAATGTTTCAGAAGTAAGGGGCCTACAGCTCCTCTGGGGCCTTCTCGTCGGGTGTCTCCTCGGAGGCTTCGACGACCGTCTCTTCGGCGGGAGACTCCTCGGCGGGAGACTCCTCGGCGGGCTTTTCCTCCTTCTTGAGGTACTCCTCCACCAGCTCGACGTTGACCGCTCCGAACGCTTCGCGCAGATCGGCAACGACCTTGTACTTGGTGAGCAGCCACTTCTGATCGTACTTGCAAACGTCCGGGAGGTAGAGGACCACCTTCTCCGGGGTGACGGTGGCGCGGAAGCCCTCGGAGCTGCCGTAGTCCATCTCGCAGATGGCCAGCACCTTGGCCTCGTCGCCCTCGACCTTGTCCAGGACGGTGAACTCGTACTTCAAGGCGGCGCCGGCGAAGCGTCGGTTGAAGTCCACGCGGACCATCCTGTTGGTCACGGCGACCACGGTGCCCACGCGGTTCTTCATGTTAACCTCCATGCCGATCTCCGGGCGGATCTCCTGGCGGAAGAACTCGCGTAGGGCGATGTTCTCCACAAGCTTGGGGTCACGGGGACCGGCGGCCTTCTCCGGGGGTATGTCCACAGTGGCCTTCTCCCCGACGGTAGCATCGGCCAGGGCCTCGTCCAGTCCGGGGAATACCCTTCCGCCTCCGACCAGCAGGGGCAGGGGCTTGTAGGTCAGGTTCTCATTGAAGATACCGGCCTCCTTGGCCTTGTCCGGGTTGGTCGTGTCGAAGAGCATGCCGCCCTCGGCGATGTACGCATCATATTCAACGTGGACTATGTCACCCTTGGAGACCTTTACGGTCGAAGATTCCTTGGTCATGAAATTCACCAGTAATGCTAATTAGGCGAACTGGTTGATTGATTTCCTCTTTTTATATCTTTCGGACGTTCAGGAACCGATGGGGTGTGGCCATTCATGCCGCGCAGGGAGGCGCCCTCCAGACCTTATGGGCATGACCTACGTACCTCATTTTCGACGGTGCGGGGAAAAGGTGTAAAAGAACGTGAGGGCATGGCTCCAGCTGAGCGCTCAAGGCGCCAGGTGTCCCATGAAGCTCTGCGATCACCGTTTGGTGAGGAACCGCCCCTCCTCCTGCTACCTCATGCACCTGCATAATGGCTCGCGGGAGAGGTATCTGGACCATCGGGCGCTGTTCCGGGACGACCGGGTACGTGATTTGGATTTCCCGATCCATCTGCATTGCGACGACGAGATGGCCGAAGCGTGTCCGTTCCGGCAATGGGCGCCTAAGCTGAAATGTGAGCCGGCCAGGAGCTTCTGGATAGATTGCGAGGCATGCGGTCGAAAGCACCGGGAGGAGCAGGCGCATCAGACGTGCGTGTCCTGGCATAATTTCCTGGCGCTCTATCGCTCGAAGGAGAGCAAGGGCTGGAGGCCGGAAGGGACCACCGAGGACTACCTTTCGATAGGCCCGGATTCAGAACTGTACATGAAGATACGCAACTGGCTGTGGAGACGCATCCGCAGGTACGTCAAGCGCCGGGACGGCGGGCGTTGCACGGACTGTGGCACAGAGGTGAAGGGAAGGCGCGTTCCGTACGAGATACATCACATCGTTCCCAGATCGCGGGGAGGGACCGAACACCCGGCCAATCTGCGGACGCTTTGCTCGAAGTGTCATAGGAAGTACACCAATGAGCTGCTGGAGGACAATTTGGAGCGTCGGCGCAGGGGCGGGGGAAGGTATGGACGGGTGACCGTAGATGACCGTCCGGTCAGGAACACCTGATCGGCTCAGAGGGCGGTGAGCGACTCCACCGTCCTGCGGTCCAGCGCCTTGGCCAGCTCGACGATCAGCTCCATGCACGCTTCCAGGTCGGCGGTGTCGAACAAGCCCACGTGGGAGTGTATGTGGCGGGTAGGAACACCGATGACGATGGTCGGGACACCGGTGAGAGAGGTGTGGATCAGACCTCCGTCGGTCCCCCCTCTGATCACGTAGGCCAGCTGGTGCGGGATCTTCTTCTTCTCGCATATCGATATGACCAGCTCCTTGAGCGGCTGGTTCGGTATCATATTGCCATCGAACACGGTTATGGAAATGCCTTCTCCCATGCGCGCCGGAGCCTGCAACGGATCGATGCCAGGCACGTCGCCGGCGATGTCCACATCCAGAACGATGGCCACGTCGGGATTCGTGGAGGCGGCCACGGTCCTGGCGCCCCGCAGTCCGACCTCCTCCTGCACGGTAGCGGCGGCCACCAGCCGGTTGGGGTGCCTGACCTTTCCCTTCTTCAGAGCCTTCAGCAGTTCCACCGCTGCGAAGGCCCCCAGCCGATTGTCGAAGGCCCGTCCAAAGACGATGGTGCGCTTGCCGGACGGCTTCCCGTCCTTGTAGGACTGCTTCTCCACCGTGAAGAACTTGGAATCCGGAGTGACCGCATCCCCTAGACGGACGCCCATGGCTTGCGCCTCCTCCTTGTTACAGGCCCCGACATCGATGAACATCTTGTCCTTGGTCACCACCTTCTTGGCCTCCTCCGGCTCCATGAGATGGGGAGGCTTGCAGGCGAATACCCCGTTCAGGACGCCCTTCCGGGTGTGCACCAGGACCCGCTGCCCCAGCAGTACCTGGTCGAACCATCCACCCAGCTGGCTGAAGGCCAGATATCCTTGGGGGTTGATCCCGGTGATGATGAAACCGCACTCATCGATGTGCCCTGCCACCAGGACCGTCGGACCGTCCTTCTGGCCCACCTTCTCGAACATGGTGTTTCCAAGCTTGTCCGAGAAAACGCGATCACAGTAACCCTCCGCATAGTCCTTCATCAGCCTGGTCGCCTCGGTCTCGAAACCGGAAGGTCCAGGAATATCGCAAAGCTCCTGCAGAAATTTCCACGAGTCCTTGTCCATAGATAAATTCACCTGGTAGTTCGATGGAAATCCTATACCTTGGACATCAAATTTAACCATTCCCAACTTAATATTCGGAACATGGCATGAAGCGGAGGGAAAGGTCAAAATCGAGGGGAGCGTACAGGCCTATTGCACTTCGCCCAGGGGTAGTACGCTCTTCTGATATACCCCGTTGAGGACCGTGGCCAGGGCCGTGTATATGGCCGAGGAGCCGCACACCAGTCCGATCAGGCCTCCCGCGACGGTGATGGTTGAAACACCGGTGAAATCGCCCAGAGCCAGGACGAAGAACAGCAGGGCCAGGGAGGCGAAGACGAACTGGGTGGCCCGGTTCATTCTCAGGGTCCCGATGAACATGAACACGGTGAACACCCCCCAGAGCAGAAGATAGAAGCCCATGGCCGCCTTCTCGGTCGGCTCTCCTATTCCCATCATCGGAAGTACCAGCAAACCGACCAAGGAGAACCAGAACAGTCCGTACGAAGTGAAGGCGGTCGTTCCGAAGGTGTTGCCCTTCTTCCATTCCATCAGCCCGGTCATGACCTGCGCCAGACCTCCGTAGAATATGCCCATGGACAGGATGACGCTGCTCATGCTTATGATATCGGCGTTGTGCAGATTGAGCAGTACCGTGGTCATCCCAAAACCCAGGAGTCCCAGGGGGGCGGGATTGGCGGTACGATCGATCACGACACGGTTCTCTGTTCTTTCGTTGGCTGGGGGGACCAAAGCTCCACCGGTCTCTCCGTAAAGAAAGGTTTTATAAAACCATTGTTCGAGCTGACAACGTTGTTTGTCTATTTTCTAATCGATAATTGACAAATTCTACGATATTCGTTTTTACGATGAACTGAACGAGGTTTCGAACGCGCGGTAAAAACGGTTAAATCCAGAACGCCGTTCCAGATGACAGGCCACTATAGCTCAGCTGGTAGAGCGGCTGACTTGTAATCAGCAGGCCGGGAGTTCGAATCTCCCTAGTGGCTCCATCGCCCCCGTTCAATCGGCGTGCGGTATTTCTGTATCAACCATCCAGCCAGACAGTGTCGTGCTCCTTGAACCCCACTTTCAGCACCAGTATGCGGAAGTCATTGCCTATGACGGGGTTGCCGTGGACGTCGCCCGGCTCGCACACCAGGCAGTCGCCCTCGTTCATGACCACCTGCTGCCCGTTGATGAGGAAGGGCGCCGGCCCGACCAGGCAGTAGAATATCTCCCTGGTGAGCTGATGAAAGTGGAATGCGACCTTCTCACCGGCGGTGAACTGCACCTCCTGCAGCAGGGTGTCCTTCAACCCGATGTCCTTTCCCTCCAGGACGATCCTCTTCAGGTAACCGTCCCCGGAGACCTCCTTGTACTTGGTCCTCGGCAGATACTTCATGCCCTTGCCCTCACCACGCTCTCTATGCTTTCCTCCAGCAGGCGCATCCCGGTGTCCAGGTTCTCATCGCTTATGGTGAGGGGGGGTATCAGGCGTATGCTGGACTTGCCACAGCCCAGGGCGATGACGCCCTTCCTGAGCAGTTCCGACACGATGTCGTTTCTCATCTTGGCGGCCGGGACCTTGGTGCGCCGGTCCTCCACCAGTTCAAGCGCCCTCATCATCCCCAGGCCGCGGACGTCGCCGACGTTCTCGAAGCGCCCCTTGATCTCCTCCAAGCGCTTCTGCATGACGGCGCCTTTTCGTTCCGCCTGCTCCACCACCTTCTCCCTCTCGAGCACGTCCAACGTGGCCAAGGAGCTGGCGCATGCCACGCAGTTTCCTCCGTAAGTGTTGGAGTGGGCGCCGGGGACGCCCCAGTCCAGTTCCTTGCGGAACACCGTGGCGGCGATGGGCATCCCCGAGCCCAGGGACTTGGCCATGCAGGTCACGTCCGGCTCCAGCCCGAAATGCTCGGCCGCCCACATCCTCCCCGTACGTCCCATGCCCGCCTGGACCTCGTCGTCCACGGTCAATATGCCGTGCGACCGGCAGATGCGGAAGATCTCGGGCAGGAACTCCTTCGGCGGAACGATGTAACCGCCCTCGCCTTGCATCGGCTCGAAGAACAGAGCGGCCACCTCGTCCGGCGGCAGCAAGGCGTCCAGATACACCTCGTCCAATATCTTGGCGCACCACAGACCGCAGGAAGGGTACTCCTGATGGTACGGACAGCGGTAACAGTTGGCGAAGGGCATGTGGGTCACCCCCGGAACGGTCGGGAAGTATTTGGCGCGGTGAACGCGTTTGCTGCAGTTCAGGGACAGGGCCCCGAGTGTCCTTCCGTGGAATGCGCCGAAGAAGGCTATGAACTGCTTCCGCCCGGTGGACCAGCGGGTCAGCTTCATGGCTGCCTCGATGCTCTCCGCCCCGCTGTTGCTCAGGAACACCTTCTTCTCGCCGCGACCGGGAGCCAATTTGGCCAGCCGCTCGGCCAAACGAGACTGGACATCGTAATAGTAATCAGTGCCGGCGAAGTGCATGACCTTGGCCGCCTGCTCCTGCACCGCCCTCACCACGGAGGGATGGCAATGTCCGATGTTGAGGACGGCCACTCCGCTGGAGAAGTCGAGGAAGAGGTTCCCGTCAACGTCCCAGACCTTCTCGCCCCGGGCGTGGTCCACCGCCAACGGCGCCGACTTCGTCACTGTGGCCAGGTATCTGTCGTCCAGTTCCACTATGCCCCTTCCCGACGGACCTGGAATGTCCGTTCGGACCAGGGGCACCTTATCCTTGGGAGCGTCTTTCATCAACTATTGATATGGCTTTGCCGGATAAAATGGCTTTGTGGCGTTAATGCACCGCTTCCGTGGCCTTTTCCGCGCTCTCCAGGAGATTGGAGAGCAGCGAATAGGCCTGGATCATGTCCTTCTCGTGCACTATGAATATGGTGTCCGTATAGCAGGAAACGGTCTCCACCATGTTCACCCCCTGCTCGGAAAGGTTGGAGGCGAGATATGAGAACACACCGCTGGTCTCCCCGATCTTCTGAGGGCTTTTCACGGTTATCTCGACCAGATCCTCGCGCACCTTCAGGACATTGGTCTCCCCCACCTCGTTCACCACTTCGTTCCGCAGCTTCTCGTCGGCGATGATGGTGATGGCCTGCGCCCCCTGTATGACCTGCATGAGCGCCTTCTGGTTGATGAGCTTGGTAAATAGCCTTTCCAGCCGCTGCAGTACCATCCAGTCGTTGCTGGCGGTGACGATGCATATCTTCGTCTTCACCTCCAGACGGCTGTCCGCCAAAATGGCGAGAATGTCCCCTTCGTGATCGCGCTTGGAGAGCTTCTGGGCATAACGGCGGCAGGCGATCATGACCGCCTCCTCGTTCTTGATGCCCAGTTCCTTCATTATCAGCCTGGCCAGGGATGAATAGTTGATCAGGTCCTTGGCCATGCAGTCCTTGACCGAGGGGTGCGCGTCTATGTAGGCCCGGGTCCTCTCGGCCACGCTCTCCTTCTGAGGGGCTTCCTTCATCGACCCCGATACTCCGAGCGGAATATTTATTGTTTTATTTCAGACATTTTCATTTTAAGAAAACCCGCAGGGCGGAGTTGAGGTCGTTGACCGAAGCGTCAGTGATGATGAGCGGCGGGACCAGTCGGAGGACCTTCCCGGCGCTGACGTTGACCAGCAGCCTTTTGCCCAGGGCGAACTTCTGGAACTCCTTGGCCAGGTCCCCCATCTCCACTCCGATCATCAGACCGAGGCCACGTACGTCCGCTATCTCGGGATGACCAGAACCGATAGCCCGAAGCTCGTTCTTCCAACCTTCCCCGAGCTCGGCCGCCCTCTCCACCAGTTTTTCTTTCTTCATTGCATGGATCACGGCGTTTGCCGCTGCGCATGCCAGAGGATTACCGCCAAAGGTGGTCCCGTGCGTGCCAGGGGTGAACGTCCTGGCGATATCCGGCGAGGTCATGATGGCCCCGATGGGGACCCCGCCGCCAAGAGCCTTGGCTAGAGATATGATGTCGGGCACGACGCCGAAATGCTGGAAGCCGAACCACTTTCCCGTTCTTCCCATTCCGGTCTGCACCTCGTCCACGATCATCAGCGCCCCGGCGTCGGTGCATACGTCCCGTACGGTGCGGAAGTATTCCTGGCTGGCGGGCAGCACCCCGCCCTCGCCCTGTACCGGCTCCAGTATCACCGCGGCGGTGTTACCGTTCACCTTGGACTTCAGTTCCTCGACGGAATTGTAGTCCACGAACTCGATGTTCTTGGAGAGCAGCGGTTCGAAGCCCTTCTGGTACTTCTCCTGGCCGGTGACCGAGAGCGTGGCGGAGGTCCTTCCGTGGAAGGAGTTGCGGCAGGCGATGACCTTTTCACGGCCGGTGTGCTTGACCGCCAACTTTAGCGCTGCCTCGTTCGCCTCCGCCCCGCTGTTGCAGAACAGTGATTTACCGAGCGGGGAGGGGGCGATGGAGGCCAGAGCCTCCCCCAGGTCCGCCTGCTCCTGTATCTGGTAGAGGTTGGAGACGTGGATGAGCCTGGACGCCTGCTCCGAGATGGCCTTGACCAGCTCGGGGTGGGCGTGTCCCAGGCAGTTTACGGCGATACCAGCTACGTAGTCCGTGTACCGGTTCCCTTCCAGGTCCCACAGGAACTCACCTTGGCCGTGGGAGAAGCATATCGTCTCGCGTCCATAGTTCTGGAAAAGGTAATACGAACTAAGTTCCGCAACCTGCTTGCTATCCATCTGATAACCTCACAATGTCAACTTGGTGCCCAGGTTCTTTTCGCTGAACAACTGGTCCACCAGGGAGTTGGGCGTGGTCCCGCATATGATGTGGGCGTTCCTGACCCCTCCGCGGAGCGCTATGAAGCATGCTTCCACCTTGGGGATCATCCCGTCCTTCAATATGCCTGATGATGTCAGTTCTTCCAGCTCCTGCTCCCTTATAAACGGTATGGTCGAGGTGATGTCATCGAAGCTACGCAGAACACCAGGAACCTCGGTCACTAGAAGAATATCATTGGCCCCGATCCCTGCAGCCAAAGCAGCTGCGGCGGTGTCGGCGTTCACGTTCATCAACCGGCCGTTATGATCGGCGCAGATCGAATAGATGACCGGGAGGAACCCTTCAGCACAAAGCAGGTGAACGGCACGGGGATCGACGTCCACCACCTCTCCGACATGGCCCAGGTCCACCCCTTCGGGACCATTGGGACCGTTCACGATCACAGGGTCCTTCTTCTTCGCTATCAACGTGTTGGCCTCGCTTCCCGCAAGCCCGATGGCCTTGAGCCCGGACTTACGCAGGGAGACAACCACGCGGTCGTTGATACGAGAAAGCACGGATTTCGCGACCGCCAGTGTTGTATCGTCAGTGATGCGAAGCCCGGCCACCTTCTTCACCGGCAATCCCATGCGGTTCATCTCCTCAGTGATCTCCGGCCCACCTCCGTGCACGATCACCGGGGTCAGGCCCCTCCGCTTCATCTCAGCTATCTGCTCCGAGAACTTATCGATCTGGTCCATCCCGCCGATCGAGGAACCTCCGAACTTGACCACCACCTTGCGGTCCCCTTGATTATCGATGGAAGATCGGTTCATCTGATCACGTGGTATACATGGCGTTGATCTTTACGTAATCATAACTGAGGTCGCAGCCCCATGCCTCCCCGGACGAGTAGCCGTTGTTCAGGTCCAGGTCTATGACTATCTTCTTGTGCGAAAGAACCCTCTTGGCCGCAGCCTCCACCTCGCTGCCAGCGATCATCATCGGGGCCCCGTCCTCGAAAAGGGTTACCGAGTCCCCGTTGGAACGCAGCACCAGCTTGACCTTCTCCAGATTGAACTCCGCATCGGAGTTCCCCAGTGCGGCCAGGATGCGTCCGAAGTTGGGGTCGGCCCCGAATATGGCCGTCTTTACGAGGGAAGAGGCGATGATGGCCCTGGCGGCGGAACGCGCCTGTACCGGGTTCTTGGCCCCGTGCACCATGACCTCGATGAGCTTGGTGGCGCCCTCGCCGTCTATCACTATCTTCTTGGCCAGCTGCTGGGCGACGTAGCGGACGCCCTCCCAGAACGCCGGGTCGTCATCGGCGGGCTTTCCGCCGGCCATCCCATTGGCCAGGAACACCGAGATGTCGTTGGTGCTCTGGTCCCCGTCCACGCTTATGACGTTGAAGCTGACGTCCATCATGTCCTGCCAGCGGCGATTGAAGTTCTTGGTGAGGTGGGCGTCGGTCACCATGAACGTAAGAGTGGTGGCGTGCAGCACCTTCATGGCCGGGGAGATCATCCCGCTGCCTTTGGTTATTCCAGCGATGGTCACCACCGTTCCGTCCTTGAGGGTCACCTTGCAGGAGGCCTCCTTCTTCATGGTGTCAGTTGTCATTATGGCCCGGGCGGCCAGGTCGTCGGCCTCGGGGCCCTCTCCCAAGTTCTGAACGGCCTTGGAGATGCCCACGGATATCTTGTCCATGGGAAGGAAGCGGGAGATGACCCCGGTGGAGGCGACCCCCACCAACGTGTCCCGTATTCCTAAGGTCTGGGCGGTGAGGAACACCATCTGCTTGGAGTCGTAGACCCCCTGCACCCCGGTTATGGCGTTGGCGTTGCCGCTGTTGATGACCAGGGCCTGGAGCGTCTTGGGGTCCTTCTTCATCATGACCTCGATCGGCGCGGCCCTCACCTTGTTCTGGGTGTAGGCTATGGCGCACTTGGCCGGTACCTCGGAATAGATGACCGCCAGATCGAGCTTCTCCTTCTTTATCCCGCAATGCACCCCAGCCGCCTTGAACCCCTTCGGCGAGGTTATGCCCCCCTCAAAAACTTCCATCTTCAAACCCCCAATCCCGGGAAATCCAATCCGGTCTCCTCGGGCCATCCGAACATGGCGTTGCAGTTCTGCACCGCTTGTCCAGCCCCTCCCTTGACCAGGTTGTCGATCGCGCTCATGACCACTACGTTCCTGTCGCCAACCTTCTCCAGTCCCACCTCGCAATGGTTGGAGCCGATCACGGCCTGCATCCACGGTACCTCCGTCATGCGCACGAAGCGCTTCCTGCGGAAGAACTCGGTGTACATGCCAAGCAGTTCCTGTTTGGAAAGGTCATCGTTGAGCTTGAGGTACATGGTGCATAGCATTCCGCGCACCACAGGTATGAGATGAGGAGTGAAGACGACCTCGGCCAGCCTTCCCTGCAGCCTGGTAAGGGTCTGGGCGATCTCCGGGGTATGGCGATGGGTCCCCACCTTGTAAGGATTGACGCTCGCCCCGCAGTTCGGATGATGGGTGGCCTTGGTCGGCTCCACGCCAGCTCCTGACGTGCCGCTCTTGGCGTCGATGATGACCGAACCTTCCACCAGGTGGTTGGCGAACAGAGGCGCCAGGCCCAGCGCCGAACAGGTGGGATAACATCCGGGATTGGCCACGAAATCGGCCTCGGCGATCTCATCCCAGTACAGCTCGTTAAGGCCGTAGACGGCCTTGCCCAGGTTCTCCAGGTCGGCGTGCTCTTGGCCGTACCATTTCTTGTAGGACGCGGGGTCCTTTAGCCGGTAGTCGCCGCTGAGGTCGATGACCTTGGCCCCACTGCGCGCGATCTCCGGCGCCAGCTTCATGGATGCGCCGTGCGGAGTGGCCAGGAACACAACGTCCAATCCGTTCCCGGAAACGGACTCGCTGAACCGAAGATCGACATAGCCGCGCAGGAAGGGGTGGGTGTCCGCCACCATCTGCCCGGCCAGCTGCCTGGAGGTTATAGCATCCAAAGAGATCTTGGGATGGCGGCTGAGCAGGCGAGCTAGTTCTCCGCCAATGTAACCGGAACCGCCGACCACAGCTGCCTTTATCATTCTGCTTCCTCACCCGATATGGGAGTTTGCCGAATTATGAATTTGTTTATTAAGCATTGTGACCCAAACGAGACATTTTGAGGGTCGGTGTTGGATATGGGTCACCTCAGGAAAAGGATACCTTTGTCACCCTCTCGCCGGTGGCGGGAAGACTGTCCGATTCTGAACACTAGATTCGGACATTGTCCCCCTTCCGCCACTTCAGATTAATATGTATGGTCGCTTCCTCGGCGCAGATTCACATGGCAGCTCGCGCTAAGAAGGTTCGTGACAAGGTAGTGCTGGCATACTCCGGGGGTCTGGATACGTCAGTGGCCATCCGGTGGTTGCAGCAGAATTACGATCTGGACGTCGTCGCGGTGAGCATCAACGTCGGTCAGCCCGGAGACCTCCAGGAGGCCGTCGACCGCGCGCTCAAGATCGGAGCGGTGCAGGCTTACGCAATTAACGCCACCGAGGAGTTCGTGAAGGACTACATCGGCCCGTCCCTGAAGGCCAACGCCCTTTACATGGGGACGTATCCGCTGGCCACGTCCATCGCCAGGCCGCTCATAGCCAAGATAATGGTGGACATCGCCAAGAAGGAAGGCGCCAAGTTCATCGCCCACGGCTGCACCGCCAAGGGCAACGACCAGGTGCGCTTCGATGTCAGCATCGCCGCTCTGGCCCCGGAGATCAAGATCATCGCCCCCATGAGGGAATGGGTCATGACCAGGGAGGACGAGATCGAATACGCCCGGAAGAACGACGTTCCGATCAAGGTCAAGAAGGAGTGTCCCTACAGCACCGACGAGAACATATGGGGACGCAGCTGCGAGTGCGGCATCCTGGAGGACGCCATGGAGGAGCCCCCCAAGGACGCTTACGAATGGACCGTGGACCCGGCGGACGCTCCCGATAAGGCGGAGTACGTGGACATACACTTCAAGAAGGGGTTGCCTGTCGGCCTCAACAAGAGCAGGAAGATGTCCATGACCGACATCATCAAGAAGCTCAACCAGCTGGGCGGAAAGCACGGTTGTGGACGCATCGATCACATCGAGGACCGTCTCGTCGGTATCAAGTCCCGCGAGATCTACGAATCCCCGGCGGCGATGATATTGATCGACGCACACAAGGACCTGGAGAAGATGGTCCTGACCAAGGACGTCTTCAGTTACAAGCGCGGTATAGAACAGCGCTTCTCCGAGCTGGCCTACGACGGGCTTTGGTTCTCCCCCCTCATGGAAGCGCTCACCGCATTCATCGACAAGACCCAGGAGTTCATCGACGGCACCGTAAGGGTAAAGCTCTACAAGGGCAGTGCCACCATAGTGGGCCGTTCCTCGCCGTACTCGCTGTACGACACGGGACTGGCGACCTACGCCGAGGGGGACCAGTTCGAGCACAGGTCCGCGGAGGGCTTCATCTACGTGTGGGGGCTCCCGTTGCGCAGCGTGGCCAAGGCCCAAAAGAAGTGATCCGCATGGCCGAGAAGCAGCTGTGGTCCGGTCGTTTCGCCGAGGGTCCGTCCGAGATGACCCTTTCGTTCACATCGTCCCTGCCGGTCGACACCAGGCTGGCCTGGTACGACATCGTGGGGTCCTTGGCCCACGCCAGGATGCTGGGCGAGGTCGGAATAATCCAAAAGGATGAATCCGAGATCTTGGCGAGCGGCCTGAAGCAGCTGCTGACCGACCTCGAATCGGGCGATCTTGACCTCTCCCCGGAGCTGGAGGACGTGCACACCAATATGGAGCACATCCTGACCCAGAGGGTGGGCGAGGCCGGAAAACGTCTTCACACCGCCCGGAGCCGTAACGATCAGGTCTCCACGGACTTCCGCATGTTCGTGCGCGACGCCATCCTGGAGACCGTGACCCTGCTGCTGGACGTGCAGTACGAACTCATAGACCGCGCTGAGAAGGAGACCGGGACCATCATGCCCGGCTTCACCCACATGCAGCATGCCCAGCCGGTCTCCTTGGGATTTCACCTGATGGCCCACGTGTTCCGCCTGCAGCGGGACGCCGAGCGATTCCTGGACGCCTACAAGCGCCTGAACCAGTGCCCGTTGGGCGCTGGGGCCCTGGGCGGGACGGGACATCCAGTGGACCGGGAGATGACCTCGGCCCTGCTGGGCTTCGATCGTCCGACCGACAACGCCATGGACACCGTGAGCGACCGGGACTTCGCTTTGGAATTCGCATACGACTGCGCCCAGGCCATGGTGCACCTGAGCAGCATGGGCGAGGAGCTGGTGCTGTGGACGTCCCCGGAGTTCCGCTTCGCCGAGATGCCGGACGCCTTCGCCACCGGCAGTTCCATAATGCCGCAGAAGAAGAACCCGGACGTAGCTGAGCTGGTGCGCGGACGGAGCTCCATAGCCATCGGCAACCTGATGCAGCTGCTCACCGTCATGAAGGGGCTGCCTCTCAGTTACAACCGGGACATGCAGGAGGACAAGGGATCGGCGTTCTCGAGCTACGAGACCTTGACCTCGTGCCTGTCTATGATCGGCCCGATGTACCGCGACCTATCTTTCGACAGGGAACGCATGGCCAGGGCCTGCGCGGACGGTTTCCTGAACGCTACGGACCTGGCGGACCATCTGGTGCAGAGGGGAATGCCCTTCCGGCAGGCGCACGAGGTGGTGGGGGCGGCGGTTCAGTACTGCGTCAAGAACGGAATGAGGCTGGAATCCCTCAGCGTCGAGGAGCTCAAGGGCTTCTCGGACCTTTTGGACCAGGATTCCATTGACCACATATCCCTCGAGGCCTGTCTGCGCCGGCGGACCTCGGCCGGGGGGACCGCGCCCGAGCGGGTAAAAGAACAGATAGCTTCGGCCAAGGCCATAATCGACTCCCATCGCTCGGAGTGCAATGGCGAGATAGTTCGACTGGACGAAGTTTGGGAAGAGCTCAGGAAATAAGTTCAGCTCTCCATGCAGGAGAGGGTGTTCCATTCCAGCTCGTGGTCCAGGCCGTTGCGGGTCAGCAGCTTGCTGATCTTCTCCGCCACGCGCACCACCTCACCGCTCTTGGAAGAGCCTTTGACATAGAACTCCATGCGGTTCGTCGGGAATATCAGGCGCATGCGGCCCTTGCGGTTGTAGCCCTCCGGCTTGCGGTTGGCCTCCAGGTCCATCAGGTTCAGGTGAATGAACATCTGCATGATCTCAGGGTCCTCGGGGACCTGGTCCGTCTCCTCCAAGAATAGTCTGAGCACCTCGGGGAAGACCTCGGCCATGTCCTGGTATTCTGTGCGGTCTCTCAGCACCAAGTGCCCACTGCTCGCTTTCATTGGATTTTTTGAACAGCGGCCCCCGATATATAATGTTTGTTGGCGGGCGGGAGGAGCGGCCGCCCTCTGCTACAATTATTAGGAAGGCGTGCCTTACACCAACTATGGCCGTAATCCTAACCGTCGCGGGTTCCGATTCCGTGGGAGGGGCGGGCGTAGAGGCAGACATAAAGGCAATCTCCTCGATGGGCGGACATGCTGCCGTCGCCCTCACCGCGGTCACTGCCCAGAACACCTCCCGGTTGCGGGAGATATTTCCATTACCGCCGGAGCAGGTCACTGCCCAGATCACCGCGGTGGCCGAGGACGCCTGCATCTCCGCGGTCAAGACCGGGATGCTCCATTCCCCCCGCACGGTGAGGGCGGTGGCCTCCCTGCTGGGCGAGCTGAAGGCGCCTCTGGTGGTCGACCCGGTCCTCTTCGCCGGAGTGGGCGCCTCCCTGCACAAGGAGGGGCTCGCCGAATCGCTGGCCAAGGAACTGTTCCCTTTGGCGACCGTGGTTACGCCCAACCGGGAGGAGGCCGAGATGCTGACACACATCAAGATATCTGACGATAGCTCGCTGGAGGAGGCGGGCAATCGCCTTCTGGACCTGGGGCCGCACGCGGTCCTGCTGAAGGGCGGGCATCTCGACGGGGATGTGGCCCGCGACCTGCTGTTCACCAGGGAGGAGGTGCTGGAGATGGCCTCGCCACGCCTGGACCGCAAGGTGCACGGCGCCGGATGCACCCTGTCCTCCTTCATCGCCACCGGACTGGGACTGGGCATGGACCCCGGAGAGGCGGTCCGGGAGGCCAAGCACCGCATCTACGACTCAATAGCCATGGCCTTGCCGGTGGGCAAAGGACTGCTGGCCATTAATCCCATGGCCACCCTCTACAAGGAGGCCATGCGAGCCCGGCTGACCGAGGAGGTGCGCTCCGCCGTGCGTATCATCGAGGAGCGGCTGCCCCCCGAGCTGGTCCCGGAAGTGGGGATGAACCTGGCCTTCGCCCTGCCCTATCCTCAGGGATACCGGGAGATCTGCGGCGTCCAGGGACGGTTGGTCCGGGTCGGGGACGACATACGACGGGCGGGCGAGGTGAGGTTTGGGGGGAGCAGGCACATAGCCAGGGTGGTCATGGCGGCCACGGCGGCCGACCCCGAGGTGCGTTGCGTCATGAACCTTCGGTTCTCCGAGGAGACCCTGGAGCGGCTGGTATCCTTCGGCCTGGACATCGGAAGCTTCGAGCGGTCGGGAGAGCCGGATAGCGTTTCCTCCATGGAATGGGGGACCGGTGAAGCCATAAGGGAATGCGGCCATGTGCCTGACGTGATATTCGACCGAGGAGGCCTGGGCAAGGAGCCCATGGTCAGAGTGCTGGGCCGGGACCCGGAGGAGGTCCTCGGCAAGGTCGCCGGTTTGTTGAGGTGAGGTCGAGGCCGTGAAGATCGCCATGTTCACCGACTCCTACCTTCCCACCCGCGACGGGGTGGTGACCTCCCTGCTGCTGACCAAAAGGGAGCTGGAGAGGATGGGGCACACCGTTTATGTGCTCGCGCCGGAACCGGCCGACCCTTCGCAGAAGGAGGACGGGGTCTACTATTTCAGGTCGATAGGGTTCCAGCAGTACTCCGGGTACCGCATCCCTATGTTCCCGACGGACAAGTGCCATATCCTGGCCGAACTGGACGTGGACGTCATTCACGTGCACGGACTAATGTTCCAGGCGGTGCGGGCCATGCTGGCCGGCCGCGGGCTCCGGAAGCCGGTGGTGCTGACCTTCCACACCATGGTGACGGAGGCAGCGAGATTCTACAACTTCACTCCCTTCCCGGAATGGGTTATCCAGCTGAGCATGTGGACCTATCTGAGGACCATCCTGCACCGGGCCGAGGTGGTCATAGCGCCCACCCTGGCCATAAAGAACGAGATAAAGCGCTACGCTCCACATATAAAGCGCTTCGAGGTCATACCCACCGGGGTGGACCTGGACCGCTTCAACCCCCGGCTGGACGGAAGCGATGTCAGGAAGCGATACGGACTGGAAGGAAAGAAGGTCATACTGCACCTGGGACGGATCGCCTGGGAGAAGAACATCGAGCTGGTCCTTCGCGGCTTCTGCGTTCTCAGCAAGCAGGAGCCGGACGCCCGCCTGTTACTGGTCGGCGAGGGTCCTGCCAAGGAGCACCTGATCGGGTTGGCCGAGGAGCTGGGAGCGGCGGACAAGGTGATATTCACCGGCTTCGTGCCTGATTCCGAACTGCCCCAGTTCTATGCCGCCTGTGACGTCCTTACGCTGGCCAGCAAGTTCGAAACGCAGGGGCTGGTCATATTGGAGGCCATGGCACTGGGGAAACCGGTGAGCGGTATCCGCTACCGTGCGGTCGCCGAGCTCATCCGGGAAGGAGAGAACGGAGAGCTTTTCGAGGAGACCCCTTACAGCTGGTCCCAGGCCACCGCTCGCCTGCTCAAGGACCCCCAGAGGTACAGGGAAGGTGCTTTGGCCAAGGCGAGCGAGTTTTCGGCGGGGCAATGGGCCACGCGTTTGCTGGACATCTACCAGTACGCCATCGAGTCCAAGGCTGGCCGGGTGAACAACAAAGTTTTTCTAAAGCACTAGCGCTTGGGAGATGGGATGTTCTCCGTCGGCGAGGCCTTTTACACGCTGTTCTCACCCCTGGGCCTGGTCGGCTGGCTGCTCTGCACCTTCCTGCTGTTCTACATCGACGCCATCGTGTTCCCGACGCTACCGGAGCTCTTTGTCGTACTGTTCTTCATCGCCGGCTATGGCACCATGCCCGACTGGGCCCTGTGGTCGCTCTTCGTGCTGGTCATCGCGGTGGCCGAGGTGTTGGGGCTAACGACGCTTTACGTGGTGGTCAAGCGGCTGAAGGTCCCGCCAAAGATATCCCATGTGGTCGACAGGTACCGTCGCTTCCTGCTTCTGCAGGACGAACGTATGATTTTGCTGAACCGGGTGGCTCCCATCCTGCCATTCACTGGAGCCTTCGTGGCGCTCTCCGGCTGGTCCTACCGTAGGTCGCTGTTCTACTTGGTGCTTGGAGGTACGTTGAAGTACGGACTGATCCTGGCCGCCAGCAACTATTTCCTGATCTATATGGAGAAGGGGTTGGCCGCCGATGTTACCCTGGTCATGGTCGTGGCCATCATCGCCCTGAGCTTCTTGGCCTCCACCTACCGCAAGCGCAAGGCGGAAGGAAGGGTATCGGACTGAGCACTGAAGAAGAAAGTTAAGAGGTTGGGGTTTGGGGGATCACTCGACGATGCTCACTATGGTTATGGTGAACACCAGGGACTTACCGAGCAGTTCGGTGTTGTAGTTGCGCACCGCGGTTCCGGCGTCCGCATCCACATCTATTACGAAGAAGGTGCTGCTGCCGTCCAATCCCTTGATCATATCGCTGTCGCCCTCATCAAGCTGGTGCTGGAAGGTGATGAGGTCGGAGTTGCTGTCGATCCCGGTGACCATGACGTCCCAGCCCGCGTCGTCCGTTCCGTAGATGTGGTATAGGGCGCCGATGGTCGGCACGTTCTTGACCGTCACCCGATCGGCCTGCTCGTCGTACTCCAGAACGGTGGCGTCCCAGCCGTACATGGGATCGGACACCGTCAGGCCGGCCTCGGCATTCGTACCGTACTCGGCCTTGAAGGCGCTGGCGGTGAAGGTCCGCAGCAATGGGGCGGTCTCGGTCAGTTGGAAGGTGACCAGCTTGGTGGGGTCCATGTCCCCGTACGCTTCATCGGGGGTCAAGGTGACGGTTTTGGTCTCCCCTATCTTCATACCCACCACTGCCGCGTCGAACCCGGAGATCATCATCCCCGCGCCCACCTCGAAGCTGAGAGGGGTGTATGATGAATTGCTACGCAGAGTGAAGGACAACGTCTTGGGGTAAGCGGCGTCGTTGCTGGCTACGGAAAGCAGGGAGGTGTCGAACACCCTTCCATCCAACAGCTTTCCGATATAGTTGACCTTTATGGTCTGCCCAACGGAGACCACATTATCGGAGGTTTCCTCGGACTGTCCTCCCTGGTAGATCAATATAACGACCGTGCTGGCGCTGACCATAAGGACGGCGATCAGAACGATGAGCAGGACGTTCACGGCCCCCGTGACATCCCTGGATACCCTCAATGACCTCATAAAGATGCGAATCAGGCAAACCTTTTCTTGAATTTAAACATTGCTTATGTAGTGACGCCGGCGAGGACCAGCTGGCCAATGGGTTTCCGTCCGGAATCGCTTATTTATACACGTGGCCCATTACCAACCACACCCTATCAGGCGATAAGATGAGGACGCTCTACATACACGCCGATTTCATGGAGTTCGAGGTCAAGAAGCCCACCCCGTTGGCCGAAGCCATCACCGAGCAGGAGAAGACCGGCCGGATGGACGAGGTGCTGGTGGCCTTCATCACCGTCGAGAAGAATGATCAGGAAAAGGTGGAGGCAGTTGCCCTTCAGGCTTCGGCGGATATTATGGACACGGCCAAGAAGGTCGGCGCTGAGCGCATCATGCTCTATCCGTACGCGCACCTCAGTCCCGACCTCTCGGACGCCGAGACCGGCAAGAAGATGCTGAGGGAAATGGAGCGCCTATTGGCCGAAGGAGGATGGCAGGTCCACCGCGCCCCCTTCGGATGGTACAAGGCATTCAAGATCAGCTGCAAAGGTCACCCACTATCCGAGCTGTCCAGGGAGATAGAGGGGGAGGAGACCGCCCCCGCCCCCAAGGGCGAGGAGCGCTTCATCGTGCTCCTGCCGGACGGGAGCGAAGTGGACCCCCGCGACTTCAAGAAGGGCACCGAGTGCTTCCAGATCATGATGGCCAAGGAAGCGCTGAAGAAGGATTGGCCCTCCACCGGCGAGGTCAAGTACACCCGCCTATGCAAGAAGTTCGGCATCAACTGGGAATCCATGAGCGATGCGGGCCACATGTGCTTCTCGCCCAAGGGCGCCCTGATGTTCGACCTGGTGGCCGATTATTCATCCAGGATCGTCAACGACATGACCCTCCCGGTCTACACCGTCCGCGGGACCAACATGTTCAGCCTGGACGAAGGTCCGGTGGCCGAGCACGCCAAGCTTTTCGGCGATCGGCTTTACGTGATCAAGGGAGAGAAGCGCGACTTTGTGATGAGGTATGCCGCCTGTCACCAGCAGTTCGCCATGATGCGCCTCTGGAACATCAGCTACAAGACGCTGCCGTTCGGAGCCTTCGAAGTGGCCGATTCCTATCGTCTGGAGCAGTCCGGGGAGACCATGCTATGCTTCCGGACCAGGCGCATGAACATGCCCGACCTGCACGTTGTGTGCAAGGACATCCCGGAATCGGAGGATTGGTTCACCCGTTTGGATGAGAGGATCTACAAGGAGGCCAACGACCTCGGGAGAGATTACGAGATGCTGGTCAACTTCTCCTCCTGGGAGGCCTACCAGAACCACAAGGAGATGCTAATGGGCATCGTTCGTAAGCACGACAAGCCGGCCCTGCTGCACTTCTACCCCGAGGGGATCAACTACTACTGGACGGTGAACATCGAGTACCATATCCTGGACGATCTCAAGAGGGCCCGGGAGATAGGCACGGTGCAGATCGACGTGGGCAACGCCCAGCGCTTCGGCATCACCTACACCGACGAATCGGGCAAGAAGGTCTTCCCGGTCATCCTGCACACCGCCGTCATTGGAACGGTGGAACGGTACCTTTACATGCTCTTCGACACCGCCGTGGGGATGGAGACCAAGGGCAAGCTGGGCACGCTGCCGACATGGGTGCAACCAGAGCAGGTGCGCTTCATGAACGTCTCCGAAGGTCACCTGGAAAAGGCCAGGGAACTGGCGGACCAGGTTCGCAAGGCCCAGGTCCGCGTCGGCCTGGACGATCGTTCCGAGACCGTCGGAAAGAAGGTGAGGGAGGCCAAGCAGGACTGGGTCGGCTACGCCATAGTCATCGGTGACAAGGAGATGACCTCGGACGTCCTTACGGTGTACGATCGCTCTCAGAACAAGAACGTGGAGATGACCGTGGACCAGCTCATCGAGAGGGTGCGCGGCGAGATAGGCGATATGCCCTTCCGCCCCATGTACCTCCCCAGCGAGCTGAGCCGCCGGGTCGATATGTGAGGTCGTGAGTTGCGGATCGTCGAGGTAAACGCTTTCCACTACCCTTTCATCGGCGGCATAGAGAACCGCCTGCACCACATCTGCCGGAGACTGGGGAAGGAGCACGAGGTCTTCGTGCTCACCAGTCGCCTTCCGGGTACGGAGGAGAGGGAGGAGATGGACGGCTACACCGTGGTCCGCCTGCCCTCCAGCTTCCTGAACATCTACAATCCCCCTTATGTGCGCATTTCCAAGGTCAAGGAGGCCCTGAGGGAGCTGGGACCGGACATCGTGGACCTGCACTACCGCTGGGCCGGCTCGCTGATCCGGGGGGTCCTGGGATACGAAGGCCCGAAGATCTACACCTGCCACAACACCCTAGGGGAAGGTGTCGGGCTCACCCACTACGCCAGCGAGCTCAACGACCGCCTGTTCCTCAGGCACCTGCATCGGTTCGACAGGATCGTGTGCGTCTCCGACTATATGAGGAATGACGTGGCCGCCCGCGGGTTCTCCAAGGACCGGCTGCTCACCATCTACAACGGTGTCGACGTTCCGGACGCCCCATGCCTTGACGGCAGCTACATATTGTCCCTGGGAAGGCTGGTCCGCCTGAAGGGATTGGACTCTTTGATCAGGGCGATGGAGCATACCGATTGCCAGCTGCGCATCTGCGGCGAGGGACCGGAACGCCGGAACCTGGAAAGGCTGTCACAGCACCTTGGGCTTACGGACCGCATCGATTTCATGGGATGGATAAGCGAAGAGGAGAAGTTCCGCATGCTGTGCGAATGCCGCATGTTCGTCATCCCCTCCGTTCACGAAGCGTACGGCATGGTGGCCGCTGAGGCCATGTCCTATGGGAAACCGGTCATAGCATCCAACACTGGCGGCCTGCCGGAGGTGGTAGGGGATGCCGGAATGCTCATACCCGCGCAGAACGAGAGAGCGCTGGCCGAGGCGATCAACTCCCTGGACCGGGACCCGGAGAGACGCAGACTTTTAGGTCAAGCGGCCAAGGAGAGGATGAGGGCCTTCAGCTGGGACGAGATGGCGAAGCGCACCCTGGAGACCTATCAGGACGTGGTCAAGGGTCAAAGTTGAACCAACGTCATGCTGGTCATCTCGTCGACGTACATCCTCCCTTCATCGAAACTGACCTCGAGCACGTGCCCGCCGTACGAGAGGTCCTCGCTCATGAAATGCATGTGGAACCCGGCCAAGTTTATCTCCCCCAGCCCGTCGGCCATTATGAACCCGACCATCGTTCCCCGAACCCCGCTCAGTACCATCGTGGTCTGGTTCGCCACCACATCGCTTAGCGGGGGATAGGGGACCTGCTGCCCGGGCACGCTGCGGATGGTGATGGAATCGAACTCCGCCTCTATCATCACGGCGATGGCTATGCAGGGGGCCATCCGGTCGGCCATGCCTCCGTACCTCTCCCGCAGCTCATCGTAACCATCGATGTCCGTCAAGCCATAGGACACGCCGGTGGAGAAGTGGGCGACCATGGCGAACGGTATCATCGTTCCCAAGGAGATCTCCTCCGGCACCAGGTCCGTTCCCGCCCGATATGCCGTCCCGTCCAGGATGATCATCTCGCCATCGATCCCTTCCACGGTGCCGATGCCGAAGTCGCCGTGCACCAGCAGCCGGTCGAGGGTCACGATCCCCTCGTAATGTCCGTCGCTGAGACGACCGTAGGTGGACACCTGATAATAGGGGTCTAACGTAGAACCGTCGCTCTCCCCCGGTGCCAGCCAGTATCCTAAAAGTCCGCTGGATATCATCAGTATGGCCACGCCTAACGCGTAAGCCCAATTCCCCACCTTGGCCATGCACGGAGAAGTTTTTATAAAATATATAAGGAAAAGGAAGGAAGTGGTTTGCCGGAGATCGCTTTCACTTCAGCGCATGGATGGCCGCCACGACCGCGTCGCCCATCTGCCTTGTGGTGGCCCTGCCGCCCAGGTCCTGGGTGTAAACGCCTTTATCGAAGGCGCCGCGGACCCCCTTGAAGATCACCTCGCCCAGGTCCCTGCGGCCCAGGTCGTCCATCATCATCTTCGTCGCCAGTATGGTCGCCACCGGGTTGATGCGGTCCATGCCCTTGTACTTGGGCGCGGAGCCGTGCACCGGCTCGAACATGGATATCCCCTGGGGGTTGATGTTGCCGCCTGGAGCAAGCCCAAGCCCTCCGGTCACCTCGGCCAGCAGATCGGTTATGATATCACCGAACATATTGGGGACGGCTATCAAGCGGAACTTGTCCGGGTTCTTCACCAGGGCCATGGTCATGGCGTCGACGTACATGTATCCATGCTCCTTGCCGGCCTTCCGGCACTTCTCGTCCCACACCTCCCTCCACAGGGAGTAGATGTTGCTGCACACGTTGGCCTTGTCCACCACGGTGATGTAGTTCTCCCCGATGATGTTCGAGAAATCGATGACGTGATCGGCGAAGCGCTCGATGTTCTTGCGGGACATCATGCCGATCTCGAAGGCGAAGTCATCTGCGGCGTCAGCGTTGGCCTCCAGCCTTACCTTCATATCGTAGAGATGGCGTTTGATCCGCAGGTCCAGCACACCCTTGCCGTTGCTGACCCGGCCTCCCGCGCCGATGTAATAGTCCTCGGTGTTCTCCCGGAACACATCGATGTTGAAGTCGGCATCCCTCTTCAGGCGCCCGAAGGGCTTCCAGAGCGGCGCCGGACGGTGGTTGATGTACTGGTCGAAGCTGAATCGGAGCGCGAGAAGTATCCCTTTCTCCAGGACGCCGGGCTTCACCCTGTCGTCCCCGATGGCCCCCAGGAATATGCTATCGAACTTGCGCAGATGGTCGATGTCCTCCTCCGTCACCAGCTCCCCGGTGCTAAGGTATCGCTCCGAGTTGATGTTGAACTCCTGGAAATCGAACTTGACCGAGTAGTTCTCGGAAAGGGCGTTCAGAACCTTCAGGCCCTCGGCCACGACCTCTGGGCCGATGCCGTCCCCTGGCAGTACCGCTATTTTGTGCATCTCTTCTCCTCCTTGATCTTGGCCATGAGGCCGCCCTTGTCCATGAGCTCCTGGACGAACTTGGGGAAGGGAGCGAACCTCCACTCCTTTCCCTTGGTCTGGTTGACGATGATGCCCTTGGAAAGGTCGACGGAAAGCACGTCCCCGTCGTCCGCCTCCACCTGGCATTCCACCGGCAGCAGCCCGGTGTTTATGCAGTTGCGGTAGAATATCCGGGCGTAGCTCTCCGCCACCACGCAGGAGATCCCCATCTGCAACAATGCCCGGGGAGCGTGCTCCCGGCTGGACCCGCAGCCGAAGTTGCGTCCGGCGACGATGATGTCACCCTTGTTGACCAGCTTGACCATCTCCGGACGGACCTTCTCGAAGGCGAACGTGCCGAGCTTGTCGTTGTTGTCGCTGGTCAGCCGTTCAGCGGGAATTATCTGGTCGGTGTCCACATGGTCGCCGAACTTCCACACTTTGCCCTTCACGTCCTTCATTGCGCCGCCTCCAGGTCCCGCGGGTCGGTTATCCGTCCGGTGATGGCCGAGGCGGCCACCACGGCCGGACCGGCCAGGTACACCTCGGAATCCCGATGCCCCATCCGGCCGATGAAGTTGCGGTTGGTGCTGCTGACGCACCTCTCCCCCGGGGCAAGTATTCCCATGTGTCCGCCCAGGCACGCTCCGCATGTGGGTCCGGAGACGAACGCCCCGGCCTTGGAGAACTCGGTCAGCAGCCCTTCGTCCAATGCCTGCTCGAACACCTTAACGGATGCTGGTACGACCACCATGCGCACGTCTCGGTGAACCTTATGTCCGCGCATGACCTCCGCCGCCAACCTAAGGTCCTCTATCCTCCCGTTGGTGCAGGAGCCCAGGTAGGCTTGGTCGATCTGGACCTTGACGTCCCGGGCCACCCTGCCGTTGGACGGTAGATGTGGCAGGGCCACCATGCTCTCCAGGGACGAAAGGTCGTATTTCAGGGAACGCTCGTAAGAAGCGCCGTCATCGGGAAGGGTCGCATTGAACCCGTCCTTCCGGACGGTCTTCATGTAGGCGACCGTCGCCGCGTCGCAGGGGAATATCCCGGCCTTGCCGCCGGCCTCTATGGCCATGTTGGACACGGAAAGGCGGTCGGAGATGGTCAGAGCGGACACCCCGGCCCCCCCGAACTCCAACGCCTTGTAGGTAGCGCCGTCCACTCCGATGTCGCTTATGAGCTTGAGCGCCAGGTCCTTCCCGCCCACGTACTTGGACGGACGACCTTCAAGGAGCACCTTTATGGAGCCGGGAACCTTGAACCACAGCTCGCCGGTGGCGAAGACCGCTGCCGCCTCCGAACTGCCGACCCCTGTGGCGAAGGCGTTCACCCCTCCGTAGGTGCAGGTATGGGAGTCCGCCCCGACCACAAGCGCGCCGGGGTAGGCGAAACCGTTGTCCAGCATGACCTGGTGGCAGACGCCGCCGCGGCCGACCTCGTAGTAGTTCTTGATGCCCCAGCGCTTCGCGAAATCGCGCATCTCCTTGGCCTGCTTGGCCGACGCCACGTCCTTGTTGGGCACGAAATGGTCCGGGACCAGCACGATCTTGTCGCGCACCGGTTCGCATCCCAGGGCTTCGAACTCCTGGAAGGCCAGCGGCCCGGTCACATCGTTCACCATGACGTAGTCGACCTCCGCTTCCACGATGTCCCCTGCCCTGGCGTCCGTTCTGGACTTCAACGACAGTATCTTCTCCGAAATGGTCTTGGGATCCGTTCTCATCTGTTCACCTTAGGATCTGTGCCTGGCCAGCAGGCGGTCTATGGCTGCCATGGCGGCGTCCACGCTGGTGAGCACTATGTCCGAGCCGATGCTCTTGCCCACCGACATCACCTTCTGGTCGCCGTTCATCCTCAGCTTGACGGTCACCTCACAAAGGGCGTCGCTTCCCCCAGTGATGGCGTTCAGCCGGTACTCGACCAGCGATATGTTCTCGCTCACCGCTGTCCGAATGGCGTTCAGGGCGGCGTCGACCGGCCCGATACCTACGTCGGACGAACGCACCAGCTTACCGTCCACATCGATGACCACGGTGGATGTGGGAGTGATGTTCATGCCGGTGAAGACCGTGAACTCCTTTAGCTTTACGTGCCGTTGCTCCTTGTCCACCTGGCCCTGTATGTGCAGGGCAAGTGCCACCAGCTCGGCGTCGTCCACCTCCTTGCCGCTCTCCGCCAGGGTCTTGATCTTGTCCACTACGGTGGAGAGCATCCCTTCCGGCAGGCTTATCCCGTACTCTCCCAGCTTCTCCTTCACCGAATGCGCTCCGGTGTGCTTGCCCATCACGATGTTGCGCTGCATGCCCACCAGTTCTGGGGAGAACGCTTCGTAGGTGGAGGGGTCCTTGAGCACCCCGTGCACATGTATGCCGGACTCATGGGCGAAGGCGTTGTTGCCGACTATGGCCTTGGTGTCCGGAATGGGAATGCCGGTCATCCTGGCCACCGCGCGTGATGTCATCCCCAGCTTCCGGGTGTCCACGTTAGTGCGCACGTTCAGGAAGGCCAGTAGGCTCATGATGACCTCCTCCAGGGCGGCATTTCCGGCCCTTTCCCCCAGGCCGTTGACGCAGACGTGCACCTGCCGGGCGCCCTTGCGCACCGCGGCGATCGAGTTCGCCACTGCCAGCCCGAAATCGTCATGGCAGTGAATCGACAGGGGCACCTTGGTCACCTTCATAACCTCGGAGACCAGGTATTCCATGGCCGCCGGGGACATGGTGCCCACGGTGTCCGGGAGGTTGATCTTATGAACACCGGCCTCCTGCACGGCGACGTGCATCTCCTTCAGGAAGTCCAGTTCCGTACGGGTGCCGTCCTCGCAGGAGAACTCCACGATCACGCCGCGGGAGCGGGCGTATTCGACGGCGTCCACCGCCCGGACCTTGACCTGCTCCCTGGTCATCTTTAGCTTGTTCCTCATGTGCCCTTCGGACGTGGCTATGAAGGTGTGAACGTAATCCACGCCGCTGTCGACCGCTGAATCGATGTCCTCCCGGGAACAGCGGGCCAGCCCGCAGACCTTGGCTCTCAGCCCCAGACCGCTGATCTTGCGGATGGCCTCCTGCTCCCCCATGGAGGTACGGGGGAAACCGGCCTCGATCACGTCCACGCCAAGATCGTCCAGCAGCTGCGCTATTCGCACCTTGTCGTCCATGGACAGCGCCACGCCAGGCGTTTGCTCCCCATCGCGCAGGGTGGTGTCAAGTATCTCCACCCTGTCGGGCGTGCAGGGGTCCAAGGCCAAGCGGTTGAAGTGACTGGTGAATATCCTGTCCGCCTCATGCCCGTCACGGGCGCTGGAGTCCTGACTGCTTGACGATCGAAGTTCGGTCATGATAACCAACTCTCACATCCAAGGTTGCAGCGATGAGCCGATTTAAGCACGCAAAAGACCGTGTCCGTCCACGATAATGATGCTCATCGTCATACCCCGTATGTACGTCAGGGGAACTAGGAACATATTATATAATCATTGCTAAGGTCTGACACGCCTCAGACCCCGCGTCTCTCGCCCCAGATGAGCTTGTGCAGCTGCGGCAGCACCCGCACCTCCAGTTTCCGCTTCAGAACGAAATCCACCACCGGAGCTAGGGTCAAACCGCCTACCGGGGTGAAGATGGCTGGACAGTCCGGACCGTGCTTGCGCAGAACCTCCTCGGCCCTTTCCAGGTCGTCCTTGTCGGCCACCACGAACTTCAACTGGTCCTTCGGCCTCAGACGCTTAAGGTTGTCCAGCAGCATCCTCGCCTCCATTCCTGACGAGGGACACTTGTAGTCCATGCTGATAAGCAGTTCCGGGTGTTCGGGCAGGCCTGCTATCGAAAGGGAACCGTTGGTCTCCAGGGTGACGTGCTTCCTTTCCTCCAGAAGCCGGGATATCAGCTCCGGCGCCTCATTGTGCCAAAGGGGTTCGCCACCGGTCAGGCAGACATGCCTGATGCGATAGCCGTTGATCCCGGCCATCACCTCTTCCAAGGTCATCTCCGATCCGCCCTCCTCAGCGTAACGCGTATCGCACCAACGGCAATCCAGATTGCATCCGCTCAGGCGCACGAACACCGTGGGTAGGCCCATGGTCCTCCCCTCCCCCTGAACGGAGAGGAACATTTCGTTGATCAGCATCCTCAGGCCTCGTAGGGCACGGGGTCCTTGGCCCCAGCCTCCTTGAACCCCTTCAGCCTGAGGACGCAGGAGTCGCAATGACCGCAGGCCTTCTCGCCGCCGCGATAGCAGCTCCAGGTGAGATGCAGGGGAGCGTTCAGCTTCAGACCCAGCTTCACTATCTCCGCCTTTGTCTTCTTCAGTATGGGATGCTCTATTCGCACCGGGTGCCCGAGCACCCCCCTCTTGGTGCCCAGCTCCAGCATTTCCTCGAAGGCCTGGAAGAACTCCGGCCGACAATCAGGATACCCGCTATAGTCGATGGCGTTGGCCCCGATGAAGACCGCGCTGGCGTCGATCGACTCGGCCAGACCGGCCGCCAGGCTCAGGAACACTATGTTCCTGGCCGGTACATAGGTCTCCGGTATGTCGTACCCGATCTCCTCCGGCTTGCGGTCGGGAATGGGTATGGACTCGTCGGTGAGAGCGCTGCGGAACCCGGTGAGGGGGAACTCCATGACAATGTGCCGTACCTTGTAATGTGCAGCGACTGCCCTAGCGGCGTCCAATTCCCGCTTGTGCCTCTGCCCGTAGTCGATGGTGAGGGCGGTCACTTCGTACCCCTCGCCCAAGGCCCAGGCCAATGTCACCGTTGAATCCAGACCGCCTGAGAGCAGGCATATGGCCTTCATTTCCTCACCCCCAACTTCTTGCTCACCCAGGCGCTCTGACCCAGCTCTTCGTGCACACCGACCTCGACCTCTTTTACATTGGAGGGGAAATCGACGTTGTCCAGGACCTTGTCGAGAATGAAGTGGCAAAGCTCCTCGGCGCTGCTCTCCTCCGTTGGAAGTAGCACCACATCCTCCTTGGGCAGGGCATACTTCTTGCCGTCGGCCTTTATGAAGACCTCGTCGCCCAGCGCTAAGGTTATCTTCTTAGATCTGGCTGGGACGAGGACGCGATGGTCCAGCTCCTCGGCGATGGCCCGCAGCTCCTTCTTAAGGGGGATGAAGTCCATGACCATGCCGTCCTTCCCCATGTCCCCGTGCAGCTTAAGGCTGACCACGTAGGTGTGCCCGTGCAGTCGCCCGCACTTGTGATGCCCGGCAATGAAATGGCAGGCGGAGAACCTGATCCCCGCGAACTCACCGTCTATCTCTAATCTCATGATATCGTCCCTCCTATTGCCCCGATACGCAATAATCATTTTCCCCGGCGGGCCAAGGCCGAGGCCAGGGCGATGGAGTCGGCGTAGCATCTCTTGGCTCGCGAAGTGTCCACGAACACCTTCTCCAGGTTGAGTATCGGCGCGCCCATGGACACGCAGCCGTCCACCAGGTGCATGGTGCGGAATATGATGTTGCCGCTTATGCCGTCCGGGGCTATTACCAGGTTCTTGGTCCGCACCGCCTCCTCGATCAGTATCTGGCAGTGCTCGACGTCGAACCCTTCCTTCCTGGCGAGCCGCTCCACTTCGATCGCTTCCTTTATCGTCCGGTCCACCTCCGCGCTTCTGCCGATGTCGCCCAGTCGACCGCCGGAGAGCACCCCGGCCTCCATGCCAACGCCCAGCTTTCGAAAAAGGGGGGCGGAGAATCGTAGGAACTCCAATTTCCGTTCCACGCCCCATCCTTCGTCGACGCCGACCGGCGCTAGGAAGAACATACGGCCGCCCTTGGGCTGCATCAAGGCCGCCCGCAGAAGGTGGTCCAGGGAGAACTGGGCCTTCACCTCGGCCATGACCTTGTTCGCGCTGAGGTCCCCGCGCACTACCGCGTCCACCTCGCCGCGGCGCAGTGCGTTCATCATCCCCTCGGCGGAATCGAAGGTGACCACGCGGGCGTAACCTTTCTTCTCCGCGTCGCGTACGCTTTTCTGAACCTTGCGAGAGTCGTCCCCCAAGCCGATGCCTACCGTCGCATGGTTGGCCACGGCCATTTTGAATATGTGCTCGGGGGTCAGCATGAAAGGGTGATTCGCCCCAACCGATATATTAGCTTCATCAGAACCCGACGATGGTGTTTAGGCCATCCGTCCCTTCAGCCGCTCCTCGAACCTCCCCTCGTCCTCGTAGCGGTAGATGTGCTTCGGTTTGAGCTGACCCAACGACCGTCCGGCCTTGGCCCGCTCGTCGATCTCGGCTTGCACATGAACGTAGGCCGACGGTTTGGCCAGCAATATCTGCAGGCGGTCCAGGTCCCTGCCCATCCTCAATGTCCCTAGCAGATCGTTGCACTCGTTCAACAGCTTCCTCTCCACCAGGCGGAGGAAGGCTGACTCGTCCTCCACCGGGCGTTCCGGGATGATGAGGAAGACCAACCGGGAGGGTCGCCCTCCGACGTCGTAGAGCTCCCACCACCGCACGTTGTCGGAACGCTGCAAGGCCTCCTGGATGTGACGGGAGTATATCTTGCACCCGAGATAGTTGCCGCTCTCGTCCTGGGCTTCGAAGTCCAGGGTGTCCACCGAACGGCCCATGACCCTAATGGACGGGGAGATCACCTGGCGAATGCCCTGCTCCATCTGCACATCCGTAGAGCAGCCCGGGTCGACCACCTCGATCTGGTCACCGGTGGCGTAACGCAGGAGCGGCAGGCACTCCCCGGGACGGCTGATGATCAGCTCCCCGGTCATTCCGGCCTTCCATTCCGTCCATGGTACGGCCTTCAGCGGCGTCCTGTCCTTCTTGGACCTCTGCACCTCGCGAGGATCGGCGAGCTCGGCGATGACCCCGGGAAGGAATAGCTGTAGACCCTTCTGGCCAGGTGAATATTGAGAGGCGATGAGGGGGCACTCGGTGCTCCCCAGCACGTCGTAGGCCTTCATACCGGGATAGAACTCCCTGAGCGAATCCATGTAGGGGCTGAGCGGCTCGGCATAGGTGATGGCGATGCGAACCGATCTGATGTTCTCCCGGAGCCGATCCAGGTCCATTCTGGCCAGCATCAAAATGGCTGTGAGCTTGGCCAGCGGCCCCGGCAGATGGTAGTTGTTCCGGGCCGCCCTCTCGATCATGCTTCGGAAATAACCTTCCTCGTGGGCGATACGCCCTAGAACGTAGAACAGCAGAGGCGTGCCGGCCATAATGTCGAACGGTTCGGAACGAGAGGCCTTGGAAACCGCCTTGCGCAGGTCGGTGTCCTGGGCCAGTAGCGTGGATAAGAATTCAGCTCCCAGTACCTTGCTGGCGTTGTGCAATGTAGGCCCAGACACCAGGGGCTCCTCTCCGGCGATGCTCCAGCCGGTCATGCCCCGCCTCGCTCCCACCACGTAACCGAAGAGAGCGTAGCTGCGGGCCATCCACTCGATGTCCTTGGCGCTGTAATAAACGCGCTTGGACACCCCGGTGTAACCGGATGTGTGATAATAACGATCGGCGGGTACCAGCAGCGAACTTTCCACGCCGTGCTTTTGGAAGGCCTCGTCGATCCGGTCGTAGCCGATGACCGGCAGCTGTTGCAGGTCGCCCCAGGAATTGACCTCCGGCAGGTCCGGGCCGTAGACCGGCGATGCGCGAGCCCTGGCCACCTCTTCCTTAAGGATGGCCAGATGCATTCTCTCGAAATCGGCTGGGCGCTGGGATAGGAAAAGTTCGGTCTCGCCTTCCAGTGACGAGGGGTCATTCGGCGATGTCCGCACGCCTCACCTCAACTAATTGGATATATAAAACCTAGTCGGGAGTGTCCCCCGACAATATCTGATCGAACCGATAATCGTCCATGCTGCGAATACCGAGCACCATCTCCATCTCCCAGGGGGTGAGCAGCGGGAGGGGGTAATGCGGCCCGTCATCTATGGCTAGGCGTGGGCAGGCGGTGCTCACCGCCGCCTCGGCCCGGTAGGGCAGCAGCGCCTCGGCCCTCACCTCGTTGAGCTGAACGATGTCGGCCTTCATGCCTTTCTTGCGGAGAGCCTCGCGGCAACTGAAGGCCAGTTCGTACCTCCTCTGACCGGGCTTGTCGCAGAGCAACACTAGCCAATCCTTGGCGTCCATGGCCTTGGCCATGGCTGCGTACCTCTGCCTGATCACCCGTTCCCGGAACTCTTCCAGGTCGTCCACCGCTCCCCGATAGGGATCCAGGCATAGCACGGGAAGGCCGGTGCCGAGCGATACGGCCAGCGGGTGGAAGTAGCCGCTCCCCAGGAATATGTACTGGTCAACTTCATTCATGATGTTCAGGGCGGAGGTCACGTTGCATCCCAGCACCTGACCGGGGGCGGCCGTGCGGTTGTCGCCCTGCCCGATGAGAACGGCCCGCCCCATGTCCTTCAGCACGCCTTCCACCAAGGGCAGGAGATGGACATGCTGGGCGGTCGCCACCAGCCCCACCCTCGCCCTTATCTTCGATCCGCTGTTGATCAGCGCCTGCCCGGGGTCGAAATCGATACGGACCTCCAGGAATAACGTGGGAATCCCCGGCCTAAGGTCGGGCATGGGAGCGTGCCCGACGTGGACCAGCAGGTCCAGACCCCTCGGGCCTTTCAGATCGCATGCCCCGTAGCAGGGATCGCCCAATATCACCACCTGGCAGCCGGTGGCCTCCTCCAGTGCGCTGGCGAACCCCCGGGCCTTGGTCTTGAGCCCTTCGGGCATCTGCAATCCGACCAACTTGGCCTTCCGCGAGCGGACCTCGGATACGGCCTTTTCCAACTGAAGGTCCATGTTCACACCCCGCCTTCGCTCGGTTCGGACGCCGCACCCTCCCCGTTCTTGACCAGGCGCCCGTTGCGCCTGTGATGGATCTCCATGTAGAACGCCCCTATCGATGCCAGGACCGTGGAGAGAAGGACCACGACCACCGTCACACCGAGGATGGCCGTGGCGGTCTCGTTGCTGAACACCAGCGGGTACGAGAAGTGTATGGAGGCCATCACCGCCGCCGCAAGGCCACGGGGCATCATATAGAACAGCCCCATCTCGTCGCTGGCGTCCAGCCCTATGTACCTGTCGGCCAAGAGCAGGGATATGTAGCGGGCGATCAGCAGCCCGAAGAAGACGATAAGCCCTAGGAGGATGTACCACGCCGTGAATTGTATGGTGGTGACCACCAGACCGAGGTAAACGAAGAATATCGTGCGGATGAGGAAGGATATCTCGTCATGGAAGCGCTTGACCTTGTCCCCCAAGGCGAACTGCTCCCCCTTCTGCTTCAGCACCTTGGATATCTCGTCCCAATTGCCAATGGTGAGACCGAAAACCAATACGGCTATCGCCCCGCCGCCGGCCTTGTCCACCAGGAAGTTGGTCACGGAGAACACGATCAGCATGGCGGCGATGGTTATCATGTAGGAGTAAGGCTGATGGCTGAGCCGCTGCAGCATCTTGGTCCAGATGACCCCGGATATTATACCTATCATGGTGGACACCATGAACGAGCTGACCAGGAGCTCCACCGCGCCCATGAGGTCCGCCGTGTCCTGGCTCATGAACACGATGATGGAGGTGGCCACCACGATCACCAGGACGTCGGTTATTGCTGATTCCAGGGTAAGGACCATCCTTAGGTTCGTGGATATCTTGAGACCGGAGATTATAGGTATCACGATGGCGCCGCTGGTCCCTCCCACGATGGCCCCGAGCAGAAGGCAGGTCTCCAGGCTCCATTCGGTCAGGAGGCTCAGGACCAGGGCGGTGATGAGCATGGAGGCCACGAAGGCGATGACGGTCTGGATGAGGGATTTGCTGAAAGATCTAACGACATCACCGATGGCCAGGTCCATCCCGGCCTGGAACATTATGATGGCCAGGGCTGCGGCTGCCACATAAGGGGTCAAAGCCTCTATCCCTTGGGCCGCCTCGGAGCTTATAAGCCCGATGCCTCCCGGGCCGAGCGTGATGCCGAGCACCATCAGGATCAGGACATCGGGGGCCTTGAACCGGCGGAAGAGGTAATTGGAGATGAAACCCATGAAGATGACGGCTCCAGCGGCCAGGAACAAGGTATCGGCGTCCAATCTAGACCTCGGGGTGTAAAAGGGTCATGGGTAGATAAGGATTGCAGAAAAATGAGGAAAAATTAAGGGATTTTGAGATGGGGTTTCACTTCACCAGCTCAGCGCCCTTCTCCACTTCGATGAAGCAGGGGGTGGGCAGCTTGAGGGACGCCTTCCACAGGGCCTCTTTGGCGCTGTTGAAGTTGGCGACCGGGACCCTGATGGTGAGAACGACCTGTCCGGCGTGAACGCGGGCGGCGGTGCCTATGTTCTTGCCGAAGGAGTTCCTCATGCCGCTGGAGACACGGTCAGCACCGGCGCCGGTGGCCAACTTGTTCTCCCTCAGCACGTGGTGAGGATAGATCCTGTACTTGATGTGGTAGTTGTTGCCGGGGGTCTTGGACATCACCCTGTTGGCGGCGATACGGGCGGCCTCCATAGCGGTGTGCCTTATCTGGCAGGTCTCCTTGACCTTCATGTTGATGGTAATCGGGAAGTCCGCGTTGGTGGACCCCAGGTCGAAAGTGTTGATCCTCAGGGCTGGAACTCCACCCATGTACTCCCTGCGGGTGTAGGCCTGTCCCGTGAGCCTCCTGTACATCCTTGCCGGCTTTCTGGCCATATCATATCACCTATACTGTATCAATGCGACGGGATGGCTACATTCATATTTTCCTATATAAGGCTGATGGATGCGAAGGTTAGCCATATCACGCTTACCAGAGGCAAAATGCTTCTTACATAAGAGGATATCTGTCGCGGATGCCGATCCAATACCATGTCATGACAGAGGAGGACCTGGACCTCATCAGACCTCTCTGGTTGGAGCTGAGGCAGATGCATCGGGCCAGGTCGACCCATTTCAAGGGTTCGCTGGGCTCCAGGAGCTTCGAGGAAAGGAGGGAAGAGCTGTTGGAGAAGGCCGCCGGAGGCCTCATGCGAGTAGAGCTGGCCAGGGACGAGGAGGGACGGGTGCTGGGGTACTGCGTCTCCAGCCTAGGTCCGGACATGACCGGGGAAGTTGATTCCATTTTCGTCACCGCCGCCTTCAGGGGCATGGGAATCGGCACCGCGCTGATGGAGGGGTCGCTCCGTTGGATGGATGGCCTGGGGGTCAAGCGCAAGGTGCTCCTGGCCATCGTGGGCAACGAGGACGTCCACCCCTTCTATGCCCGTTTCGGATTCCTGCCCAAGAGCGTACTGCTGGAACAGTCTCAGGCGCCTGGAAGGGGAACGGGAGCGGACAAACCTATTTAACGAGATGGCATTATCGCACCTGAAGGAGATCCCTTTGAGCAGGAAGAAGGTGTCGAACAACCAGGTCCGGGGCATCGCCCGTAAAAGGATGAGCATCCTGGTCCGGCTATCGGAGAAGGAGGCTTTGGGCGGCAACATGGCAAGGGCCAAGAGGTACATGACCCTGGCCAGACGCATCTCCGGACGGAACAAGGTGCCCATGCCCGACGGGGCCATGTACTGCAGGCGCTGTTCGACGCCGCTCGTTCCGGGATTGAACTGCCGTGTGCGGCTCCGCAACCACCGCGTAGGTATTCATTGCCTGGAATGCGATTCGATCAGAAGGACGCCTTATCTGAAGGAGATCAAGGAGAGAAGGACATGCCGCCAAGGACGATTAAGGACGTGAAGAGGGTCGGGCATGGCCTGCGACCCACCGTGCACGTGGGCAAGGAAGGGGTCACCGACACCCTCATCGGGGAGATAGCCAAGCAGGTCAAGGCCAGGAAGGTCGTGAAGGTGCGCCTGCTCCCTAGCGTGGAGGAGGACAGCAAGCAGGTGGCCGAGGACCTGGCCAAGCGTTCCAATTCCGTGCTGATAGAGGTGATCGGCCATACCGTGCTGCTTTGCGACCGCAAATATCTGGAAGGCAAGGGAGACATAGATTTCTAGGGTGAGCGCAGTGTTGGACGTCAACGTTATCAGGGAGAACCCGGAGGCCGTCCGGACCATGCTCAGGAACCGTACCTACAGCGAAGACGTGCTGGACAGGTTCCTGGAACTGGACCAGGCCTGGCGGGCCGCGGTGGAAGAGGGCAACCGCCTGAGGAAGCAGAGGAACGAGGCCTCTCTTCGCATAGCCAAGCTCAGCGGGAAGGACAAGGCCGAGGCGGTGACGGAGATGAAGAGCGTGGCCGCTCGCATAAGCGAGCTGGAGGCCAATGTCGCCGACCTCGAGACCCAGAGGGACGAGGTTCTCCTGCTGATCCCCAACATACCGCACACCACGGTCCCGGTCGGGGATTGTTATGAGAATAACCGTATCGTCATGGAGTTCGGAAAGGAGACCAAGTTCGACTTTCAACCCAAGGACCACATCGCCCTGGGCGAGGACCTGGACATAATCGACTTTCAGCGCGGTGTGAAGGTCGCCGGCAGCGGCTTCTTCGTGCTGAAGGGCGACGGCGCGCGAATGGAAAGGGCGCTAATCAACTACATGCTGGACCTGCATCATCAGCAAGGTTATACCGAAGTGTTCCCGCCGGTGGTGGTGAACAGGGCCGCGGTGATCGGCACCGGACAGTACCCGAAGATGAAGGACGACATGTACTGGTGCGAGAGGGACGACCTCTGGCTCAACCCTACGGCGGAGGTTCCCGTCACCAATCTGCTGCAGGATGATATCTTGGCCAAGGAGGACCTGCCCATCTACTACACCGCCTATCTGCCCTCCTTCAGGCGGGAGGCCGGAAGGCATGCCGAGATGAAGGGGATGATCAGGGTGCACGAGTTCAACAAGGTGGAGCTGGTGAAGTTCGTTCTCCCTGAATGCTCGTTCCAAGAGTTGGAAACATTGCTCAACGACGCCCAGGACGTGCTGCGCGGCCTGGAGCTTCCGTTCCGCACGTTGCTCCTGTGCACCGGGGACATGGGCTTCGCTTCCGCCAAGACCTACGACCTGGAATCGCACGCCCCGGGCACGGGGAGCTGGCTGGAGGTTTCGTCCTGCAGCTGCTTCACTGATTTCCAGGCCCGTCGGGCCCGGGTGAAGTTCCGCCCGGAGCCGCACCTGAAGAGCGAGTTCGTGCACACTCTGAACGGTTCCGGCCTAGCGTTGCCTAGGACCATGGTGGCCATAATGGAGAACTTCCAGGACCGCGAAGGACGTATACGAATACCTAAGGTCCTAAGGTCATATATGCAGGGACAGGAACTGATAGAATAGGAAAGGTAAACGGTTTATGGGCCGCTAGGCGGCCTTATTTCTTACCCTTCTTGGCCGGGGCCTTCTTGGGCTTCTCCTCTTCTTCCTCTTCCTCTTCTTCCTCTTCTTCCGCTTCCTCACCCTCTTCCATCTCTTCGTATCCAAGGAAGTCGAAGAGGTCCTCTTCCAGCCCCTTCAATACCTCAACGGCCTCTTCCTGCTCGCCTTCCTCAAGAAGGTCGATGGCCAGGGTTACCTGGTCTAAAAAGTCCTCCAGGGTACAGTCGAGCTCCTCGATCAGATCGTTCAGGCTAACCATGTGTTTTACCTCACCATCCAATATCCTTTGCCTATAGATAAGACCTGGGGTGGTCGAGGGACGCGATCTTGGGCAGAACGCCCATCGACCAGGTCACGATGGGACCCCCTGGACGGTGACCTTGCACAGCCAAATGTCCAATGTCGTTCCGTAAGGGGCCTTGAACATGGGGACCGCCGTTGCCGGCACCCCGACGATCTTCGCCCCCGCCTCCATGGACCAGCCGGAAGCCTTGAACCCGAACACCGTCGCCAGGACGCCGAGGTCAACCGCCACCGACGTCTGGTATCTGACCTCCCTGCCGTATCCGGGTGCGGAGATCATCTGGGGCACTCCCATCGACCCAAAGGATGATAGCCCGATCCATATCCCTTTGGCGGAAGGCAGCCCATCCAGGTAGGCCTGGAAGGGATTGCCGAAGGAACCGGTCAAGGACCTGGCGGAACCGGCCAGATTGTATAACGCGTCCCGCAACGTCCCGATCCGCCATATCACCTCCATCCGCATACCCGATTTGGCGGTGGAGGAGGCCTCGGCCACCGCCATCTCCACGAACAGGCCGACCACGACCTCCTTGTCGAGAACGCCCGAGGCCAATCTTTCCAGCATCCGTAGCAGAGCGGTCTCGATGGTTACGGCCAATGCGTCCATGCTCAGTTCTCCGGACGATAGTTGATAGAGCGACTCGGTCACCGCCGCGAAGTAAGCCTGCTCTACGGAATCGAGGTCCAGAACGGAGAAGATGTCCCGGCCGTTGGACGATCCCTTCGAGCCGTCCCTGAACTCCCAACGGTCCGCCCCGTCCTGAACCCTCTGCCAGGTCCTTCCATCGTTCCAGCAGTCCGTGGAGAAGGGAGCGCTGTCCACCCTCCGGCCGCGTTCGTCCTTGAGGACCATGCTCTCCTCGAACGGGAACCCTTCCCCGATGTTGTCCAACGCCTGTTCCGGAAAATGGTACACCAGGCGGGTCAGGGGCATCATCACCCCGCCCAACGACCCCAACCCCTGGACACCGTGACGGGTCTCGATCGTCCATCCAGAAAGGTCCACCGCCTCGGAGGTGGGGTTGTACAGTTCCACCCATTCCCGGCCGGCATCCTCGCCGGCAGGATTCAGTTCGTACTCGTTGATCACCACCCGGTCGCTCCTACCTTCTAGGACCTTGAGGTACACCCCGGCGTTCACGCATCCCTTCAACCCGGGTATGGGCAGGGGTATGTTCGACAGCAGAGCCCCCACCCCCGGAATGTCGGAAAGGGAAAGGGTAACCTTTCGGTAACTGACCACCTCGGGCATCACCAGTTCCACGATCGCGCCATCCACCAGCCCCCTGATCTCGACCATGTGTCGGAAGATGTCCATTAAGGGGTCGATCACAGCGAAGACCGTCCAATCCTTTCCGTGCAGCGAGGCGTTGGTGAGCAGACTAAGGTTCCCTTGGCCCTTGATCAACCTGGTCGTCACATCGATGCGGCAGTCCTTGGTCGCGAAGGCCAGGGAGAACGATGCCGGGACGCCGACCTCCCGGTATTCCAGGTCCTTGGGCCTTAGCTTCACCGTCATTTCCAAGCCGAGGAAGGTGAGCGTCACGCTCCTTTCGCCCAATATGTCCAGGAGCAGCTTGGCCACCTTGGATTCCAGGACGGACATCGCTGAGCGGATGAACCCCTGCAGCTCCTCCACCAGGTACCGGAGCGTTGCGGAGAGCGCGTCCGTTATATCTCTGCTCATCTCGACCAGGTTGGCTATGGCTTCCTGGAGCAGCCGATAGACCGCCCGGAGTTGGGAGGTGATGGTTTCGAGGGCCTCCTGGAGCGGACGCAGGAGGGAATCGATTATCTGAGACAGCTGCTGCCCAAGAGTGTTAATATTTACGTAACTCACACCCAGAAGGGCGTGCCCGGTCAGTACCGCCACGGTCTGATCGGCACCGAAGCTAAGCTGCCGCTGTAATCTCATAGGAAGGACCTGGCCGATGTCCCCGCCGGGTGTCACAGCGACCGTAAGCCCGCCGGAGAAGGTCACCTTCCAGACCGACTGGTACGAGGCCGCTTTGGCATCCAGGATATCCGTGTCGTGGGTCTGGGCCGCCACCCCCGACGACCCATGATCATGACCGGGGTCCGCGATGTTCGATGAGAACCATGTGCCCGCCTCCCCTTGGTTAGGATAGGAGACCTCCACCTGCATGGATTCCGAATAGGAACGACCATCGGGGCCCATCAGGGAGAAGAACGGTGATGCGGGCATCACAACCTCAAACTGGTTGCCGCGCAGACGGGTCCCGTGGGATATCTCGGACAGCATCTGGGAGACATCATCGCTCAGGACCACGGAGATGCCGGCGTAGGGATCCCCGGTCCTGGCGATAACGTCGGCCATCCAGGAGGTGATCGTCCCACCGGTGGAACCTTGGCTCAATCCTTTAAGGAAATACTCCTGAAGGAACTCGACGTGCGTGTCGAAGGTCCATTCGATCGACGTGTAAGCGCCTTGTACCTGATTACCGAGGATGCACCCTTCCAGCAACCTCAGGTTCTCTTCCCAGGGAAGGTCGAGGTCCCCGCAGGCCGACAATGCGGCGGTAAGCAGCTGCTCTGCGGCGCTGGAGGTCATGGACCCCAAAGCCCTCTGCCGCCCTAAGATGGCGTCCCGATTCTCCAGGAACTCGGCCTTGGTGGCCTCGGCCAGAGGATCGGTGGTCGTCACGGTGCCTTCCGAGGCGCTCATGGCCGCCCTTATCCAGGCATCCTTCTGGTCCAGGGCGATAACCAGCGACGCCTTCAGCTCGTCCATGAAGGGAACGCCGTCTCGGGGGTCCAATATCAGATCGCCCGGCGGGAGGAACATGCTCCTCGATATCTGTTCGGAGATGGCCGATATCTGCTTCCTGATGGCCCCGAGTATCTCCAGCGTACCCTTCTTGTACTGGTCATGAAACTCGCTCCACCCTTCCCAGGCCAGGACATCGGCCTGGGGTATGTCCAGGGATACGTAACCCTCTACGACCAGGGGCACCGCCTCACCATCGGCGTCAACGAATTGAACCGTCGACCGCTCGACGTGGATCGTTCCGTCCGGCCTTCCCGCCCCCAGATACCTATACAGCGTGTCGGGGATCTCGGCCTTTTCGAAAACCTCCTCCAACCATTCCTTGAAGAGCACCTCCGCCAGATCGATGTCGAAGGCTCGGTCGATAAGTTCGTTGGCGAAGGAGAACACCGCCTCGCCGGCCTTCTCCGCCAGTTCGATGACCTTGATCAGACCGATGCTTTCCATCCATCGCAGCGAAAGACGTTCGATCGCCGAGTTCAAGGCCTGGGAGAACACCTTGCGCCAGTCAAGCTGGTCATATCCATAGAGGCCGAGAAAGATGTCCGCAGGGTCGATGGTCCCACCGCCCCTGAGATTCTCCTCCACATATCGCCAGCATCCCTCTTCGTCAAGAACGTCCGTGCTCATCCCGTAGCAAGGGGCAGCTTGGCGGAAATGCTTCATCTGAAGGATGACCAGGCCAAGGTCGATGGCGTTGACCAGATCCCTGGAGGTTATCGTCTCCGATAACCCGTTCTCTCCGACAATGCCGCTTCCCCAGCCTTGAATGGCGCGGTAGGCCGCCAGAGATTCCAGTAGGTAGTTCACCATGGACCCGAGGTCCCCCAGCCCCCCGGACACCGCTCTTTCGAAACCTTCCATCCTATCCTGAAGGAGCGGCCAGGGGACCTTGCCCTGATCTTCGATCGGATAATCCCTGCTGAGATTTCCGTTGGCCGAGGCGACCTTGACGGCCACGGACCCGGTCAGGCCGACATAGGCGGGGACGAACTCGTCCATGAGCTCGTCGCCCTCGAAGTCCTGGTCCAGGGGCAGGCGCATGAAGGAGAGCCGTACCCCGCTGACGTTCGTTTCCACGACCATACCGGAGCGGGAATTAGGGAAACGGGTCATGAGTCGATCGCCCAGTTCGTGCTGGAAAAGTGATGACATGGCGCTTTCGTTGATCGAACCCCCGGAGCAGCTGGCCATCAAGGCCTGCCAGGCCATCTCCTGAACCTGCTCCCGCGCATCGGCGGACATGTCCCCCATCCGCCCGATCTCCTCCAACGACAGATCCACCTCCCGTGAACCCTCGCGGAGATCGATGACCACGGCCGCGGATATGCTGGACACTACGATAAGAACGATCGCTATCAGGGAGAAAGGCATCTGGCCCCGGCGGTCCCGGGACACCATGCGCATCGAGCCTCTTTCGGTCATCCCCCCTGACTATCACCGGCCGGATAAAAAGGGGGTGAGCTACAATCAGATTACGGAGAGGAGCCCTTGACCATATGCAGGAAGTTCTCCAGGTGCGCGGCTATCAGCGGATTGTCGGAGAACCCGCACAGGTCCAGGTTCTCGGTGGCGATCATGGCCATCGTCCCGTCGACAATGACGTCCGTGGCGATCAGACCCTTCCTCCGGAATAATTCGTTGGCCGAGGGGACCTTGACCGCCGGTTCGGTGATTATGGTCACGTGAACCCCTCTGGCCATGGCCTCCTTGAAGTGGTCGGACAGCTCGGACCGGATGTCCTGCATCTTGGGCGAGGAGATCATGAAGGTCGACCGGGCGGTGTCCAGCATGTCTCCGATCTTCGAGAGCACCTTCTTCCTTCCGTATACGGTGTAGACCAGCTCCGGCGTCCCCTTCTCCGAGAGCAGCCCCTTGATCGAGCTCAGCTTGGCGAACATCCCGTTCATCTCGTTCATGACCCTTTCCCGCAGCTCCTCGATGTCCAAAGGATAATAGATGGCCGGACGTCCGTCCGATTCTTGGGCGAAACCTTTGGTGGCCAATGATCGTAAGGCCTTGTAGGCGGACGTCCGGGGGACCATGGCCAGCTCAGCTACCTCCTCGGCCGTTCCGTGCGTCCTTAAGAGAAGGGCCACGTACGATCGCGCCTCATATTTTGATAGCCCCAAATTCCCCAGGACGGAAGCGATCTGATTGAATTCCTTCTCTATGTCCCCTATATCCAGTCTGAGAACGTCGATAATGTTCATAGCTCAACATGTAGCTAAGCTCGCTACAATAATATTATATTATCGAGCTGAAGTATCAGACCGGGGTGCAATCGTGATTGCCAAAGAGAGTTCATTACCCAGAGGATTGCCGAAGGAGACGCAGTCCCTGTGTCCCGAGTGCAGGAAGATCATTACCGCTACGATATTGGAGAAGGGCGGCAAGGTGGTCATGGAGAAGGAATGCTCAGAGCATGGGCATTTCAGCGACATCATATGGTCGGACGTGGAGCTCTACCTCAGGTCCGAGCAGTTCGCCTTCGACGGCGTTGGGGTGGAGAACCCGTTCATCATGAACGCCAAGGTCTGCCCCGACGATTGCGGGCTCTGCAACCTACACCTCAGCCACACCTCGTTGGCCAACCTGGACCTTACCAACCGTTGCAACATGAAGTGCCCGATCTGCTTCGCCAACGCCAACCAGGCCGGATATGTCTATGAGCCCAGCTTCGATGAGGTGGTCAAGATGATGAAGGTGCTGAGGGACAGCAAACCGGTCCCTTGCCCGGCCATACAGTTCGCGGGCGGCGAGCCGACCATCTACCCGCAGTTCATCGACGTCATCAGGAAGGCCAAGGAGATGGGCTTCGCCCAGATCCAGGTCGCCACCAACGGCCTGATGTTCGCCAATGATTTCGAATTCCTGAAGGCCGCGACCGAGGCTGGGCTGAACACCATCTACCTGCAGTTCGACGGAATGAATGATGACATATACATGGTGACCAGGGCTAGGAAGATGCTGGAAGTGAAGATGAAGGTAGTAGAGAACGTTCGGAAGCTACAGATGCGTCCGTCGATCGTCCTGGTGCCAGTCATCGTGAAAGGACTTAACGAGGACCAGATCGCCCCCATGTTCCGTTTCGCCCTGGAGAACTCGGACGTCATCCGGGGAATGAACTTCCAGCCCGTGGCCTTCACCGGAAGGATAAACAAGGACGAGCTGGCCAAGCAGAGATACACCCTGACCGACCTGGCCATGGACCTGGAGGCCCAGACCAGCGGGCAGATCAAGAAGGAGGATTGGTTCCCGGTGCCCAGCGTGGTACCGATATCGACCTTGGCCACCGCCATCCTGGGCGAACCGAAGGTGACCTTCACCACCCACCCCCACTGCGGACTTGCCACCTACCTCTTCGTCCAGGACAAGGACCATGTGGTGCCGCTTACGCACTTCGTGGACGTCGAACCGCTGTTCAAGGAGCTTTTCGACCTCTCCAAGAAGGCGGAGGGGTCCAAGGTCAAGCTGCCATCGAAGATGAAGGCCTATTCCCTGCTGAAGAAGTACATACACGAGGACAAGATGCCGGAAGGATTGGACACCATGTCCTTCCTGAAGCTGCTCTCCTCGGTCATGGGGGACGAATCCAAACAGTCCCTGTCCAAGTTCTCCTGGAAGATGATGTTCATCGGCGGGATGCACTTCCAGGACCTGTACAACTACGACATAGAAAGGGTCAAGCGCTGCGCCATTCATTATGTCGTGCCTGACGGAAGGATAATCCCCTTCTGCGCCTATAATGGCGGACCGACGTTCCGCGAGCAGGTGGAGAAGAAGTTCTCCGTGCCCATCGAGGAGTGGAGGCGGACCAGGGGAACGGAGCATACCTGAGGAGGGGTAATTGATGATAGTGAGCATCGAGAAGTGCATGCATTGCGGCGCCTGCGTGGGCTCCTGTCCCCAGAACGCCATCTTCCTAAACGAGATAGTGCTGGAGTTCAACGATAACTGCAACAAGTGCGGCCGCTGCGTGCGCATATGCCCCGCCGGCGCCTTGAAGATGGAGGGAAAGAAATGAAGACCGATTACGATGTGATCGTGGTCGGGGCCGGCCCCGCCGGGAGCATGACCGCCAAGCATGCGGCCAAGAAGGGCGCCCGGGTCCTGATGATCGAGAAGCGCCAGGAGATCGGCGCCTCCCTGCGCTGCGCCGAGGGCGTCAACAAGAAGGGACTGGCCAAGGCCGGCGTTCCGATAGACAAGCGCTGGGTCTCCGCCGATATTGCCGGAGCGAAGCTGGTCTCGCCTGGCGGACATGTGTTCCGCATTGACGAGAGCCAGGCCGGGGCCGAGGTCGGACTGGTCCTGGAAAGGCATCTCTTCGACAAGGCCATGGCCGCCGAGGCCGCCCGGGCCGGAACGGAGATCTGGCTCAAGACCGCTGCCGTTGACGTGATCAAAGAGGGCGACAGGGTCGTTGGTGTAAAGGCCAGGCGCGAGGGTGAACCGCTGACGCTGACCGCCGGGTGCGTAGTGGCCGCGGACGGGTTCGAATCCCAGGTGGCCCGCTGGGCTGGCATAGACACCTCCCTGAAGGCCGGGGACATAACCACCTGCTACCAGTATCGCATGGCCAACCTGAAGACCGAGCCCGACTACTGCGAGTTCATCATCGGTTCGGTGGCACCGGGCGGATACATCTGGGTGTTCCCCAAGGGAGATGACACCGCCAACGTCGGTATCGGAGTTCTGGCGTCCAAGCTCAAGAAGCCGGGCGAGGTCAAGATGTATCTGGACAGCTGGATCAAGAAAGATCCCCGGTTGAGCTGCGGGCAGCCCCTGGAGGCTTTGGCCGGAGGCGTTTCCGTATCGCCGCCGGTGGAGCAGTCCGTTATGAACGGCCTCATACTTGTTGGGGACTCCGCGCGCATAATCGACCCCATAACCGGCGGGGGCATCGCCAACGGTCTTCTTGCCGGAAAGTTCGCCGGCGAGGTATTGGGCGATTGCGTGCAGGCCAATGATTATTCCGAGGCGGCCTTGATGCCCTACGACAAGAAGTGGCGCGACGCTATGGAGAACCGCCTGTGGCGCAACTGGATGGCCAAGGAGAAGTTCCTGACCCTGTCCGATAAGACCCTGGACGGAGTGATCGATACGCTCTCCACCGCCAACGTGGACAAGATGTCGGTGCACAACATCCTGATAGCCATCAAGGAGAAGCACCCCGAGCTGGTAAAAGAGTTCGAGGAACTGATCTGAAACCTTTTACCTGCAAACCCTTTTAATCGATTTTCACTCCGGGCACCCCGGTCTCTGCGGCGAAAGGCTGGCCGCCCTTTTTCCGAATGATGTCCATGACCTTCTGCGGCTGGTCCGTCAAGGCCACCATGCTACCTCCGCCCCCGGCGCCGGTAAGCTTGGCCCCGTACGAGTGGGGAAGTACCGCCGAGACCATCTTGTCCAGCTCCTTGGTCGACACCCCGAGGATGGCCAGGAGCTTATGGTCCTTGGTCATGCTGCGTCCGAGCCCTTCCAGGTCGCCCTTGGCCATCTGCCAAACGCCCTCCATGGTCACCTCCCCGACCTCATCCACGATGTCCCGGGCGAAGGTGCTGTGGTCCACGTAACGTTTCACCTTGGCCACCAGTGGTCCGGTCGGCTTTGATTTGCCGGTGAACCCGACCACCAGGGTCATTTTGGGGACCGGCAGATCGTGAACGCACCAGCGTCGGGTGTCCAGGGATATTTCCCATAGGAAGTTCTCCCGCCGCTCCCTTTGCACGAGGATGCCGTTGCCGTGGGCGCAGGTCGAGGTGTCGATGGGGCTGGCTCGCCCCTGCACCTCGCATTCCACCTCGAACGCTTCCCGGGCCACCACGTCCTCCCTGAGACCGTCCTTGGAAGCGTTAAGGGCGGCCAGCAGGGCCACGGTGACCGCGGCCGATGAACCCAAGCCGGAACCGGAAGGAAAATCGGAGTCGGTCAGCACCGCGGTGGGAGGGGCATCATGCTTGGCCAGGCAGGCTGATACATAGGAATAGTTGTGCGGGGTGAGCGGGATCCCGTTGAGGGACGAGACGGACGCCGGTCGGATCTGGCAGCGTAGACGAAGGCCAATGGCCACGGAGACCGCCGGCTTCCCGAACACCACCGCGTGCTCGCCAAGCAGTATGACCTTGGCCGGTGCCGACGCGCCCCAGGTTCGCCCGGACATCTGTTGACCTTCACAGACCGTACTTGCGGCCCATGGCCTGCAGGGCCTGGTCGGGGCTCTTCCCGCCCAGCTCATTGATGGCCGAGTTCCACCACTCGTCCTCGAACTTGGCCAGGGCGGCCTCGAACATCTCCAGGACGTCCACCTTGTTCTCCTTGTTGACCAGCGTAAGCTCCAGGTTGTGGTCGAGCCCCTGGAACATGTCCTCGCTCATGAAGTCTGGCATTACGTTTACGACCAGGTCCAGAAGGGCGTTGGCCACGGAGATGAAAAGGCGCTCCCGCTTCTGCGGAGAGGGAATGGACTCCTGGGCCATGCTCTCTTCGATGTTGGAGAACCACAGGTCCCTGATGATATAGGACCGGGAAGCCCAGTAGTCCTCGTCCCCGCATTCCTCGCAACCGCAATCGTCATCGTGCTGGAGCACCGAGTCCATCTTAGCCCGGGACTGGTCCATGAGCTCGTTCGGGGACGAGCCTCCCAAAAAGTCCTTGGCCGAGCCCCACCACTGGTCCTCGAAGGCGACGAGGGCTTCCATTAGCTCCCTTTCATCGTTGAAGTCGTCCCCCTGGGCCTCCAGGAACTGGTCCCTGAACAGTGCGAGCAGGTCCACATCATGCTCCTTGTTGATGATGGAAATCGAAAGATAGTCGTCCAGGTTCTCCTTAAATATGTACGATAGGTCCTCAGGAAGGTTCAGGCCGATGCGCTCCAGGACCGCGTTCGCCGCTGTCAGGAACAGAACTTCGTCCATGTCCTCCTTGGGTACTTGTTCGGCCTTAAGGCCGTCCACTATGTCCTGGAGCATGGCGTCCTTGAACATCAAGGCACGGATCGGGTTCTTTAATAGAACTGGGTTCTCCTCGATCGGCCTCTGCTCGGATTCGGCCGCTTTGCCCTTCTTAGACTCCTTTGGCTTGCTTTCCTTGGTCTTCTTGACTGCCATGATCGCACCTTCCAGATGACGCCTTACCATTTAGGCAAGACATATATTGGTATGAATGGACAAGGCCCGGGGAAGATATAAATCATGGCGTTGCGGAATTTTCCCTTGCCAGATGCTGCATCTACCCGAATTCGTTTCCACGAGATGATGCATTAGGAGCCGAGGAGCCGTTCTGCGCCTACTAATTTATTTTTTTATTCGTAAAAATCATCCAGCATGGTAAAATAACCTAATAAATTATTTATATAAAGGATAGTAATTGTTTAATTAACCAATCGGGGGTTGAAAAATGGCACTACTAATGGGATTGATGTTGATTTTCGGGGGTTTGATCCTGGCCATGGGCATCCTGACCAGTATTCCCGCTTTGGGCAAGTATTTAGAGAAGTTGGCCAAGTGGCTGGGCAGGTTCCAGACGATAATAGGGGTGGTCCTGATCATTCTGGCGATCTGGTACATGCTGAGCGATATTGGCCTGACCGAGATAGTAGCCCTGATCGCTGGCCTTGTCCTCGCCATGGGAATTCTCCCGAGCATCCCCGCCCTGGGCAAGAGCCTGGAAAAGGTCGCCAAGTGGCTGGGCAGGTTCCAGACGATAATAGGCATTATAGCCATCATCGTTGGTATCCTGGCGCTTTAAACATTTCAGGGGCTTCGGCCCCACCTCTTATTATTCCACTCACTTCAATCTGCTCGCCTTCAATGAGAAGAGCATAGGGACATTGAACAAATCATCCTTGAAATGCCAGTATCCATCATCACCCAGCTCCATCGAAGGATGCATCGGGAAGAAGCAGAAGGGGAACTCGTGGAAGAAATCCAAATGCAGCTCGTGGTCGATGAGCACGCCGATTACCTCCGACATGGTGTGCATCCACTCATAGCGCTCCTTGTTCTGGAATTGATGACCTTGGTCGATTATCGGTACGTCATCGTCGAACATCAGAGGGCCCTTTGAGAAATATGGGTAGGAAGCTTTGAAGAAATCAGGGCATTTCTCATCTATGAGCGAGCCGAACGGGTGGTTCTCGATCACGTAAAGGAAACCACCAGGGCGGAGATGCTCGGATATCCATTGTGCCCATGGCCTCAGATCGGGAAGCCAGCATAGAACCCCGTAGCTAGTGAAGATGATGTCGAACTGTCCGAGATCCTTCTTTTCCAGGTCGTAGATGTTGCTTTCGATGAACTCGGAGTCCACCCCTATGCGAGCAGAAAGGTCTTTGGCCATGCGTATTGCGTCCGACGAGAAGTCTACGCCGGTGACGCGCGCGCCCATCCTGGCCCAGGAAAGTGTGTCCATGCCAAAATGGCATTGTAGGTGCAAAAGGTCCTTGCCTTCCACCGGACCGACCTCCCTGACCTCGATAGGAAGCAAGGTGGACTTACCCTCCAAGAACCCCTGCACATCGTAGACGGGAGATTTTTGATTGGCATGGACCTTCTCGTTCCAGCGTTTCTTGTTGATCTCCATGAGCCGTTCGTCGTTCAATATCTAAACCTCCATCAGAGAACGGTCGCCCATTCGGCCTCGTCTGCCTCCGATATGCACCCCAGGCACACTAATGAACCTTCACCTACTGGTTCACAGATGCCTTGACCGTTTTTATTTGTGCCGCATTAGGATGGTGAAAAAAGGAGCGTGGTGCGAGGGACCGGATTCGAACCGGCGAACCTCTGCAGGAACAGATCTTGAGTCTGTCGCCTTTGGTCGGCGTTAGTTACGCCATTGACCGAGCTTGGCTACCCTCGCGTGAGGCCAGATAAAAGAGCCGACCTTAATAAATGTATTCGAGCTCACTCGGTGGTGACCTCTCCCCTGCCGTTCCCTACCAGAACGGTGTGCTCGGCCTGGGACACCATCCCCTGCTTGGTCTCTGTGAGGACTGGGTAGGTGGATATCACACCATGCCTGTGCAACGTCCTCAGGGTTGGGCCGGAGTTGGGATGCAAGCGGTCGCACCAGCGCTCGCAGAACGGCAAAGTGGTGAACTCCTGCTTGATCAGCTGGAACAGTCGCTCCGCCTCCGGGTCCTTCAGAGGACGGTCCCTCAGCACCCGGTAGATGTTACCCGAGCGGCCGTTGGCCACCTGCCCCTGGCCGTTGGTGGCGAACGGCTCTATGGCCAGAAGCATGTTGCCCCTCACCTTGGTAAGAGTTCCATCGTCGTAATTGGGTATGGAAAGACCGGCGTGTAGGTTGTACCTCTTCATCTCGTGGCCGCTGAGGTTCACTACTGGACGGAACCCAGTGCCCTTGATGCTCCTCTCGACCACTCCCCCAATGGTACCAACGGACACCCCGTCCTGGGCCATCTCCAAAGCTAGTTGCAAAGCCCTTTCGGCCGCTTGAATAAGCGGCTGCCAGTTGCGGGTGCCGACCTCCACGGTAGTGGCGGTGTCGCCCAGAAATCCGTCGACGTGAGCGCCCACGTCCAGCTTGACCAGGTCACCGCTTCCGAAAACGATATCGTCGTTGCTGTTGGGCGTGAAGTGAGCGGCCGTAGCGTTCAGGCTGATATTTACCGGAAAGGCCGGTCTTCCGCCGTGCTCCAATATGTGCGATTCCATCTGATCGGCCACATCGCTGAGCTTAACCCCTTCCGCCACCAGCGATCGACCTAGCTCCCGAGCTTCGGCGGATAGGCGCCCGGCCTTGCGAATGCAATCCAGGGCGTGTTCATCTAACAAGTACATCTTCGATCTTCTCTTTAGGAATAGCGCCATAACGGATCACCTCTACGGTGCCATCGATGATCTGAACGATGGTCGAAGGGGTACCCACCTTGCAAGGCCCGCCATCGACGTAGGTGGCCACGCTCTGGCCCAGGTCGGCTATGGCCGCCTCCACGTCCACCGGGTTGGGGTGGGAATGCACGTTGGCGCTGGTGGATATGATAGGCCCGAACTCCTCCAGCATGCGCAGGGCCACCGGGTGGTCCGGAACCCTTATGCCTACTTCGGGCAGGGAGGCGGTAACGATGTCGGGAAGAACGGACCGCTTCTTGACCAGCAGGGTCAGCGGTCCAGGCAGGAAGGCCTTGGCCAACCTGTAAGCGTTCTCGTCCAGCTCCGCCACGGCCTCGGCCACGCTGATGTCGTTGACGGCTATGGACAAGGGCATATCGAAAGGCCTCCTCTTGGCCAGAAAGACCCTTTTCACCGCCGTCTCATCAAAAGGATCGGCTCCCAGACCGTAGACGGTCTCGGTGGGATAAACGACCAGCCTGCCGAAACGCAGGGTTGATAGGATGTGTTCTAGATCATGCTTGGACATGCCGACCTCGGCGCCCTTTCCCTCCTTGCATTTGATTATGTCCATTCAAGATTCTCCCAGATATTTTAACGCCTCTTCCAATATCCCCACGGCCCCGCTCTGGCTGGAATCGCCGTGCCCGGGATAAATCTCCTGGGGGGCGAGGGATAAAAGCTTTTTGACCGAACCAACAAGCTGCTCGAAGTTGCCGCTCGGCAGGTCCCAACGGCCGATCCCTCCGACGAAGACCGTGTCCCCTGGCAGAAGGACCTTGTTTTCCCTGTCGTATAGCGAAATGCCGCCCGATGTGTGTCCAGGCGTATGGACCACCTCATAGCTCGACCCCCCTGTGCTCAGCACCTGGCCTTCCCGCAGCTCGGTGACCTCCACAGGCTGGCTGTGGGTTCCGAACATGTAGGAGAGGGTCTGTCGCGGGTCTCCCTCTCTAACGGCTGGGGCGTCCTGGGGATGCATCAGCACATCGGCGCCAAGCTCCTTGGCCAGTGCCGCCGCTCCCCCTGTGTGATCGTAATGACGGTGCGTCAGGACTATACGGCGCACCTTGCTCTTCTTGGCGGTGCAGGACAGCCATTTCAGGACGTCCTGATGATGCATGCCGGTCCCGGCATCGACGAGGATGGGGTCCTCACCGGTCAGAAGGTACACGTTGGAATCAAAGTCCATACCAGCGAGACATCTGACAACCATCAACTTTCGATAAAATATGGTCGTATATAAACTTTTGAACCTCAGCACCCATATTAATTTTCACATCTGGTCGAACAAGTCAAATATATCCCAAAGGACCATAGTTGAGCGGAGTTGGGATGAACCTATTGGAAAATGAGGCCAAGAACCTCTTCAGACGCTACGGGATATCCACCCCTAGAGGCCTGTTCTATCAGAGCATGAACGGGATCGCAGGTTCCCTGACCAATCTGGAGTTCCCGCTAATGGTGAAAGCCCAGACCACCGTGGGGGGTCGGGGTAAGGCCGGAGGCATCCGCACCGCCTTGCATAGCCAAGAGGCCCTGGAAGCTTGCGAAAGGATACTAGGGATGAGAGTGGCCGGGATGAGGGTGCACGGAGTACTACTGGAAGAGATGATCGAGGCCTATCGAGAGATATACCTTGCCATCACCATCGATCAAAGGTCCCGCTGCCCCGTACTGCTCGCTGGTTGCGCGGGAGGAATGGACGTGGAGAACATGCCTGCCCATACCATCAAGAGATGGTCGTTGGACCCCTTGGCCCCCCTGCCCGAGGAGGTGCTCGACCAGGCCTCCCATTTTCTGTTGCGCGGTGGTCCGGGGACGTTAGAGGTCAGATCGACCATCAGGGCCATGTGGAGGCTGTTCCGGGACATGGATTGCGAGCTGGTGGAGATAAATCCGCTGATGATCACCGATCCCGGCAAGGCCGTGGCCGCGGATGCCAAGGTGGCCGTGGACGATGATTCCCTGTTCCGCCATCCTGAGCTCCTCGATCGGTCCGGCCGAGACCTTACCGAACTGGAAAGGCTGGCCAAGGAGAGGGGGTTCAACCTTGTGGAGCTGCCGGGGGACATCGGTGTACTGGCTAACGGTGCCGGCCTGACCATGGCCACCTTGGACACCTTGCAGAGGTACGGGGGAAAAGGAGGGACGTTCCTAGATCTGGGCGGAACGGACGACCCGGACCGCATCTCCGAGGCGCTGAGCCTGCTCTCCTACGATATGGCTAGAGGAAGGGTCAGATCTCTTCTGGTCTGTATCTTCGGGGGGATCACCAGATGCGACACGGTGGCCGACGCCCTGATGCGTACCATCACTGATCGGGACATCAAGGCCAGGACGGTGGTGCGATTGCGGGGGAACAATGAGGACGAAGCGGCCCAAATGCTCCGCCTGGCCAATTTCAATGTGCACATCGATCTTGAAGAGGCCTGCCTGCAGGCAGTAAAGGTGAGGACATGAAGGGCAGGGCACTGCTGGCCAACCATCGTCTGCTGGTTCAGGGGATCACCGGAAGACAGGGGACCCACCATACGGCCCAGATGCTGGCATACGGTACTAAGGTGGTCGGAGGGGTCACACCCGGAAAAGGCGGCCGGTCGGTGAACGGCGTGCCGGTCTTCAATGACGTCCATAAGGCGGTGGAAAGGACCGGGGCGACCGCCAGCGTGGTCTTCGTCCCAGCGGCGAACCTGAAGCAGGCCGTGCTGGAGGGTGTGGAGGCCGGCCTGGAGGCCATGGTCCTCATTACGGAACATACGCCTCTGCATGACGCGATGCACATCCTCGCCCTGGCAAGGAAAGAGAGCGTGGACATCCTGGGACCTAACTGTCCTGGTCTGTGCCTGGTGGGGGAGAGCAAGATAGGCATAATGCCCAACCGCATCTTCAGAAAGGGTGATATGGCCATCATATCCCGCAGTGGTACCCTAACCTATGAAGTGGTTCAAGCCTTGAGCTCCGCAGGCCTGGGTCAGAACCTAGTTCTGGGATTGGGAGGGGACCGATTGCTGGGAACCGACATGCGGGAGGCGATGGAGATGGTCCTGGAAACCGAGCCCTCCGGGGTGGTGATGATAGGAGAGATCGGAGGCCAGATGGAAGAGGAAGCCTCATTGCTGATCAAAGAGCTGGGGGCGGAGAACATCTTCGCCTATGTGGCCGGGGTCTCCGCGCCGCCAGCCAGACGCATGGGGCATGCCGGTGCGATCGTGTCCAGGGGTACCGGTGGGGCCTGGGACAAGATCAAGGCCCTGGAGGGGTCCGGGGTGACCGTGGGACGGTCGCTTGCTGACCTGGTAGGGTTGATCTCCAAGCGCGCGGGGAAATGATGCTCACTTTTCCGCTCACAATATACATAGTATAGGAATGGTAGAAAACCTTATGAGCAGAAAGCCCCTAGATAGTAAATACTGGCGATAACGGTGGTTGCAACCCATAACTGGCTGCGATAAGAAACCGTTATATAATGGAACTGTAGTAGCCGGTTCCACTCGCGAAGTAGGCGAGTGTGGAAGCATAAACATACGGGAAAACCCGTGTGGGTAATGCTTAAATATACCCTCAATTATTGGGGGACTCACGCGTTCCAGCCATGTGTTGGAGCGAAGTGAGAAGTGCTCATGCACCCGGAGAGCGACCCTCTTCGGGGAAGCGGAGGAGAGTCCTGGGAATTTGGAAGAGGTCCCCGGTGATTCGTTGATACCAATCATACGCAACCTGGACGTTTGTTAAGCCGACAATGCATAGCGGCGTTTGCTACGCCGACTGGGGAATGGCTCGGTTCGGGTGCCGAAGAAGGTCGTGCCAAGCTGCGATAAGCATCGGGTAGGTGCAAGGAGCCTATGATCCGATGATGACCTAATGCGACTTCGTAATCTTCGGATTGTTCCGTAAGGAACGGGAACGCGGGGGATCGAAACATCCTAGTACCCGCAGGAAAAGAAATCACTAGAGATACCGTGAGTAAAGGCGATCGAAAACGGTACAGGGCAAACCGAATCCCCATCAGTAATGATGGGGAAATGTGGTGTTATGGGCCCGGTTACATCCTTAAGACAAACCAGAGATCTGCTGGAACGCAGTACCATAGAGGGTGATAGTCCCGTATGGATAAATCAAGAGGATGAGTTCCGGTGTCCCTGAGTAACGTGCGTTGGATATCGCGCGTGAATTTGGGAAACATTCATTTCCAACCCTAAATACACCCCGAGACCGATAGTGCAGTAGTAGCGTGAGTGAAAGCTGAAAAGTACCCTTGACGGGAGGTTCAAAGAGCCTGAAACCAGTCGGCTATAAATTGTATGGGCATGAAAGGGAAACCAGTGTTCATACGTCCGTTTCGAAAAACGGGCCATGGAGTTCTATTCAATGGCGAGGCTAAGAGGATAATCCTCGGAGCCGAAGGGAAACCAACAAGTCCGCAACCGCAAGGTGAGGGACGAGGTGCGCTCGCCTGGAGTCATTGGAGGGACACCCGAAGCCAGTTGATCTATACCTGGGCAGGTTGAAGCCTTTCGAAAGGAAGGTGGAGGACCGAACCGGTAATGATGTGCAAATCTTTCGGATAACCTGGGTATAGGGATGAAAGGTCAATCAAAGCTGGAAATAGCTGGTTCCTCCTGAAACTA
>Ga0209269_1000125_pt1 | contig 119716 bp, 105 predicted proteins | sample MTBAKMMethaMetaG_FD_187455 | JGI IMG/M metagenome (GOLD analysis project Ga0209269, IMG submission 187455) | Enrichment culture microbial communities from Arthur Kill intertidal strait, New Jersey, USA, that are MTBE-degrading - MTBE-AKM (Arthur... | ecosystem: Environmental > Aquatic > Marine...
CCATCGACCCGAAGATCACCTCGACGACTCTCTATGTGGACGACTCTTATCAGGTGGTAAACGGCAAAACGGTGAAATACCTTTTTGCCGGGACGATGCGGATCGCCGAGATCCGAAACGGGGCTATTCACTATTACCACAAGGACCACTTGGGCAGCTTGGCGGTCCTGACCGATGCCGGTGGCAACCGGATCGAGTCGGCGGAATACCTGCCCTTCGGCCGGATCCGGGAATACGCCGGCACGTGGACCACGGACTACAAGTTCACGGACCAGGAGATGGACATCGAGTCGGGGCTTTATAATTTCAACGCGAGGCTCTATGATCCTACATTAGGAAGGTTCATCTCCCCGGACCCGGCGGTACCGGACCTCTCCGACCCGACAAGTGCGAGGGTCTTCGACCCCCGGATGCTGAACCGGTACGCCTACTGCCGGAACAACCCGATGATCTATGTCGATCCCAGCGGTTTGGGTGAAGTTGAAAGCAGCTCCGCGTCTGGTAGCATTGGTGATGATTCCAAACATGATGGTGGGGGCGACAGAAGCGGATGGGGTTGTGACACATCAGGGTTCGATGGTGCAACAGGAATGGTGACAATAGGCCCGAATGGTATAACAATTGTCGGACCAGTTAATAAAAAGAATAATAACCTCAGATATGCTCAAGTTGACTGGCCCTCACTAAATGCCTTTCTTATGGGTTCTATGCCAAGAGGGTTTTTTGTTTGTGACAGACCTGTGCACGGTATTTTAGGACTAGTGGGTTATAATCACGCCTATGGCTTTAGTTATGTTTCGATACCATATAGTTATGGTATGGATAAAACAGGAGTACATTATGCAGAAATGAATCCTTCTTAGAACTACTTAGGTTGTGGCTGTATAGAAGGCAGCATTGGCAAGGAACAGTCACTTATGGACGCTTTAGTGACAACTGCCGATGAGGGTCCATGGATAGGGTTTTTCCACGATTGTCACAGCGCCCTTGATAGGGCGCTGAAAAATCAAGGATTTGTTTTTCCAGGTACTCCCAATGGTCGTTGGGGTGGTAATATCAATGCAAAATGATAAAAACTGCCACTCAGTTATACATTGTTTCGGATAGTGCGGTGTATAATAATCGGGGTAAAATTATGAAGATAATCGAATTCGATAAAAAGGCAAAAATAATTGCACTAATAGTTGCTGAAATATTTCTAATTATAACCTTTCATGGCTGTCTCGTGTATTCATCTGAAAACGAGAATAATGAATGTGAGAGGGGATTTTATTCCTATAGCATGAAGGATATATCTCATTTTATGGAATCAATCGGTCATAAGGAATTATCCGGTTATAATTGGTACGATGTAACGAGAAATGCCGATGGTTCGGCATTGAGGATAGGCGTTCAGGAAAGAAGAAAATTGATTGTCGCCAAATGTAACGGAGAAATTAAAGAAATTGATACACCGGGTGAGTTAATATTAGTTGACAATAATAATAAAATAATTGGTTGGTACGATAGACCACGGGATGAAGCGCATTTTGAAGACAAAATACTGGTACGAGGACCTTTCTGGCAGTTTGGAGACATTGATCCCGAAACTCGCTATTTTACGGAGACCAGGAATTGGTTGAGAGGCTTCGATATTTATGAAATTGCTTTTCCTCTGAAGCATCTGGGGTCCATCGATGAGGCCGCGAGAATCGTTCAGGCCTTGTACGCGAAAAAGGATAAAATCTATATTTTTACTGAAGATGTCTCCGTAAGATGCACTGAGAAAATGAATTGTCCTGTGACATTGTACATATTCAAAAACAAAAAGTATAAGATAGAAGAGTTGGATAAAGTAACAATAAATAAAATATCGACTTTTTTACCATCAGGATTTTATGTTGTTGACATGTCTCCCTGGAGTAATGAGGCTGTATTTATTGAACATTATGACTGGCCGAATCGGTCTAAATATCATCGCTATGATCTTAATACGAAGGACATGAAAAAGATCGGTTATGCGTGTGATTATGGATTTTATCTCCAGTGCGACATCCTCCGGAAGATTATGGCGGATAAAAAAAGCATAAAATGAAAAAGCTTTATCCCTTCTGGAGAAACAGGTGCGCGTAGATTTTCGCGTTTTCCACCATGTTGTCGATGATACAGCTTTCATTGGCCTGGTGAAAGGTGTGGTTGGTTTTCGACCAGACGACCGCCGGGATGCCCGCCCTCCGGAAAAAGGCCGCCACCGTTCCGCCTCCGATGCCCGTGGGGACGCCTTCGATTCCGTAAACCCTTTTCAGGGCCCTCTGGAGAGCCATGACGACGGGAGCATCGGGGGCCGTCGGTTCGGGGGCCTGGTGCTCCTGGACCGGTGAGATTTCCACGGTGACCCCGAAATCCCGTTCGATATGGTCGGCCATCTCGCGGATCGTCCTTTTGACGTCCTCCACGGGGTAGTCGGGAAGGATGCGGCAATCGAGGTAAAAGACGTCGTCGCCGGGGACCGTATTGATGTTGGGAATGTTCGCTTCCTTCCGGGTGGCTTCGAAGGTGCTCGCGGGAGGCATGAAGACGGGATCGGAAAGGGAGAATATCTGATAGAGTCCCCGGAGTTTTACCACGAGGTGCGAAGCGGCCGTAAAGGCGTTGATGCCCTCGGCGGGTGTGCTGGCATGGCATTGCCGGCCGACGGTCCTGATCTTGAGCCACAGGAGGCTTTTTTCGGCTACTTCGATCAGTGTTCCTTCCCGGTTCCCGAAATCGGGGACGACGATCCAGTCCGTTTCACGGAAGAGGGTCCGCATGGTTCCGAGCAGATGGGGAAGCCCGTAGGAACTCGCCGTTTCCTCATCGGCCACGAAAGCCAGGCCGATGGAGGATTCGGGCACAATTCCCTCGTCCATGACCGCCCGGGCGGCGAAGAGGGAGGCGACCAGGTCCTGCTGGTTGTCTTCCGTTCCCCGGCCGTAGATTTTACCGTCCTTCACGTAGGCTTCATAAGGATCCCTGTCCCAGAGGTTTCGTTCTCCGGGGGGGACGATGTCCATGTGGGTGAGGATCCAGACGGTTTTCTCCGTTGTTTTACCCGGAACCCGGACCACAAGGTTCGGGCGGATGCCCGATGAGACCCGGGGATCGGGGGCGTCGCACTGAACGATATCCCCAAAACCCGAGGTCCGGAGAAAGGATTTCAGAAATTCCGCCTTTTCGAATTCCCCGTCCCCGCCGTTTTCCGGGCCCAGGGCGGGAATGGCCGTGAGGGCCGCCTGAAGTTCGATCATCTTTTCCCGGCAGGCGTCGATCCGCCGGGAGATTCTTTCAAAAAGAGCATCATCGATCATGGAGTTTTTCCTGTCTGTTCCTCGTCGTATTGGTGAAACCAAAAAACGTCTTGAACCGCCGTCAATATTGAGGGGATATTCCTTGGACGGTACCGAAAGCATCAAGGGGTCCGTCGAAGGTTTCGCCGTTTCCCAAAACAAGCATGGGCATCCTGTTTTCCCCGAGGTATCTTCGGGATACCCGTTCGAGATCTTCCGCCGTGACGTTCCCGATCCGTTCCCTGTAACGGGAAAGGAAATCCTCCGGGAGACCGTAAAAATCGTTGAGCATCCGTCGTCTGGCGATTCCCGATGCCGACGCCATGGAAAAAACGAACTGGTTTGTCAGAGCGTTTTTCGCCCAGGCGATTTCCTCCCCCCTGACGGGCCGGAGGCCGGACTGTTTCAGAATGGTGCGGATCTCCCCGGTCACCCGGGCGGTGGCGTCGCTTTTCGTCATGGCATAGGCGGCAAAGACACCGTATCCCCCCCGGGGAGAGTAGAAACTCCCCGCGCTGTAGGCGAGTCCCAGGGTATTGCGGATGCGGCCGAAGATCCTGGAGCGAAAGCCCCCGCTTCCGAGAATAAAATCCAGCATTTCAAAGGCATAGTAGTCATTTTCCCGGTCTCCCGTTACGATCTGGCCGGTGACGATCACCGACTGGGGGATGTCTTTCTTCAGGAGATAGACGCCCCCGCCGGGATGGGGAGCGGGGTCGGGGAGGGAAGGGGGGATCCCCGGGCGGTTCCAGGAACCGAAGTACCTGTCGGCCAGTGCCGCGGCTTCCTTCTCATTCACATCTCCCGTAACGGCCAGCCGAACGTTCCCGGGGAAATATCCCGATTCGTAAAAACGGATAAGATCCGGCCGCTCGATATTCTCAATGGTGGTCCGCGTTTCCAGGCGGCCTCTCGGATCGTCGCCGTAAAGAATCCGGAAGAATTCCCGGAAGGCCAGGTGGGAAGGATTGTCCGGAATGCGCCGGAGGGCTTCGATCTTCAGGCTTTTTGCCAGATCGAGTTTCTCCGTCTCGAAGGCCGGTTCCAGGAGCATCTGCGAAAGAAGATAAAATCCTCTGTCCAAGTCTTTCCTGAGGAAGGAGGCCCCGATCCACGTGAGTTCCCTTTCCACGTTCACCGAAACCTGAGCGGCCATGAAATCGAGTTCGTCGTCCATCTCCGCGCTTTTCAGCCTTGACGTCCCCCCCGTACGGAGGATCGTGCCCGTCAGTTCGGCGAGTCCCTCCTTTCCCGGGGGATCGAAGGCGGAACCCGTCCCGATGAGGATGGAAAGGGAGGCGAGGGGAAGCTCCCTGTCTTCGAGATGATAGAGGGTGATTCCATTGGACAGGTGCGTTTTCTCCACAGAGGGGAGGGTGAAATGCAGGGGAGGAGAAAAAATGCCCTCCGGGTCGGAGAGGAGCGAGGGACCGCAGGAAACGAGAAAAATCAGGAGGAACGACAGCGCCGGAAGGCCCCTTTTCATCGCTCCTCCTTTCCCGTGAGAACGGCCACGGTCCGGTTGTCTTCGGTAAAGTAAGTCCCGGCGATCCTCTTCAGGTCTTCCGCCGTGATTTTTTCCACCTCCTCCAGGTGTTTCGACAGGTATTGGAAATCACCGGTGAGACTCTCGAAGTAGGACAGAAGGCCGGCCATGCCGGCGTTGGAATGCATTTCCCGGAGGAGGGTCGCCCGGTAAATGTTCCGGGCCTTTTCAATTTCCCGGTCCGGTATCGCTTCCGTTTTCAGGCGGTCCAGTTCCGTCAGGAGGGCCTTTTCAAGCTCGCCGGGGGTGTGGGGGGAGCGGGGCGTGGCGAACAGGGCGAAGAGATTGGCGTACCGGACGCCCGGGAAGCTGCTTGCCGACTGGACGGAGGAAGCCAGGGTCAGTTCCTCCACCAGGACCCGGTGAAGACGGGCGGTCCTTCCCCCGGTGAGGATGAGATCCAGGAGGTCGAAAACGACGTCGTCGGAGGAGGGAATGGTCGGTTTGTGATATCCGAGGATCACCTCGGGATTGGTTCCGCTTTCGTAGGCGATCCGTCTTTCCCCCTTCTGGACCGGTTCATCAGGGATGCCCCGGGGGGGGAGGACCCCGGCCGGGAGGCCCCCGAAATATCTTTCCACGATCTTGAGGACCTCGGGAGGATCGACGTCTCCCACGACAGCCATCACGGCATTGTTGGGAACATGATATGTTTCGTAGAATTTACGGACGTAGCCGATGTCGAGGAAGGAGATCCGGGAGGGCCAGCCGATGATCGGCCGCCGGTAGGGGTGGACCATGAAGGCCGTTCCCAGGAAAAGCTCCGTGAGCATGCGGTGCGGCACCGATTCGACGGTCTGGCGCCTTTCTTCCTCGATGACATTCCTCTCTTTGACGAATTCCCTGAAAACGGCGTTGGCCATACGGTCCGATTCGATCCGGGCCCAGAGCTCAAGCCGGTTGGCGGGCAGGCTGACGTGGTAGGTCGTGAGATCGTAGCCGGTGGAAGCGTTCAGGTCCACGGCGCCGCTTTCCGTGTACAGCCGGTCGATTTCGCTTGGCTTCGTCCACCGGGCGGCCGCCTCTTCCAGGGCGGCGATGCGCGCCTTCAGGGATTCTATTTTCCTTTCATCTTTTTCGGCGCCTTGTTTCCTCTCCCTGTCCAGCTCCCGGACCAGGGCCTTCATGTCTGCAAGGATCGCTTTCTCCTGTTCGTAGTTCGCCGTGCCGATCGTTTCCGTTCCCTTGAAGAGGAGGTGTTCCAGAAAATGGGCCGTTCCCGTGTTTTCCTCCCTTTCGTCGACGGCGCCGACCTTGTAGCGGATATAACACGAAACCGTGGGGCTCAGGTGCCTTTCCGCGATGAGAACCGTGAGGCCGTTCGATAAGGTATGCTTACGGACGGTTTTTCCCAGGTCGATGGAATCGCCGCCGCAAAGGGCTTCCGGTGAGAAGGGACCGGGGGCGGGAAAAAAAAGGAGAAACAGGAAAGAAAAAAGAAAAAGATTCTTCCTCATCACCCTCCCGGCCCTTTTCATGGCGCTCCCACTTCCGGGTTTTCCCCCTTGAGGCGGCGTCGAATGCGGAGGAGAGGATAGAGAAAGCCGACGGCGCTGATCATGATGATGAGGCTGGAGGAAAAGAAGAGCATGATGAAGACGATGGGATTGTCCGAACCGTACGATGCGATGAGAATGGATATGCCCTCGATGAAGAAGAAGAGGGTCAGGGCGGCGATGGCCAGATGTTTTCCCCACCAGATCAGAGACGAAAATCTTTCCGTGTTCATTTCCTCTTCATACCATAAATCAACGCCTCTTTCTATCTCCGGGGTCGGACCATAATAACATATTAATATTATTTAATAATTTGATTAAACGGGGCGATTTCACCGCTTGGAGGGATGACTGTAATTTCCCCGTCCACCTGGATGTGCAGATCAACCTGATAACCGTACCCGATCTTTCCGGCGCGGATTTTATGAACCGGACCTCCCTGTATCGTTCACTCGGTTCAAGGCATACCAGAGATTGACCCCGTCTTGCAAGGCCTTGAGTCCCATGCCCGGGGCGGCGGTAAACGCCGGGGTATGAATCCGGTTAAAGGCTGGATTTATCAGATCGGGCGTCGGGCTGTTTGTTCGTACCGCGCAAGGTCACCCGGATGATTTCACCGGGATGCCACAGGCGGATGCGGAGACCCCGGGTCCCCCTGCCGCGACACACGATGAGCGTCATGCCATTCACGTCATGACGGCCTGCCGGCAGGGGGTAAAAAAATCGGACGAAATGGCCGAAAGGCCGGATCCATCCCCCATGGGTATGTCCGCTGAGCATGAGCGGGCCGGGCGGCGCCTTGCAGGGTGAAGTCGGGTCGGTCGTTCAAAAAGGTTAATTTAGTCAAAAAGATTCCCAGGGTACCCCCGGAAAAGATGCCTTGAAAATGTCCAGGGGCTGTGGTACATCCCAAAACCGAACGGGGGATTGAATTTTCCGGATGAATATGGAGATCGACAGGACAAGAATTCCCGGCCATATCGCCGTCATCATGGACGGGAACGGCCGGTGGGCGAAACAGCGGTCCCTGAAGAGAATCGAGGGGCACCGGAAGGGTGCCGAAGCGGTCCGGGAAGTCGTCAGGGCCTGCCGGGAAATCGGCGTCCGGTACCTGACCCTCTTCGCCTTTTCCGTGGAGAACTGGCAGAGGCCCCAGGACGAGGTGACGGCCCTCATGGTCCTTCTCCGGGAATACCTCCTGTCCGAACTGGATGAGCTGCTGCAAAACGGCATTTCCCTGAAAAGCATCGGGAACGTCGAAACCCTGCCCGGTTTCATACGGGAAACCCTGGCGGAAATAGAGGGTAAAACATCGGGCAATGACAAGATGGTCCTGACCCTCGCTTTGAGTTACGGGGGCAGGGACGAAATCGTTTCAGCGGTCAGGCGGATGATCCGTGAGGCCAGGGCCGGGGATCTGACGGAAGAGATGGTGGATAAAGAGAATTTTTCCCGGTATCTCTTTACATCCGACATGCCCGATCCCGATATCCTGATCCGCACGAGCGGGGAATACAGGATCAGCAATTTTCTGCTCTGGCAGACGGCCTACACGGAACTTTACTTCACCGAGGTCCTCTGGCCGGATTTCAACCGGGAGAACCTGCTCCGGGCCATCGCCGATTTTCAGCACCGGGAAAGGCGTTTCGGAATGACAAGCGATCAGCTTGCAAGGTGAAACATGAACCCCCATGCGAAAAGATGGATCACCGGGATGGTTGCCGCTCCCATTATCTTTGCCGTCGTTTTCTTCGGAAACGTCTTCCTCTTTACGGGCCTCGTCATGCTTCTTCTTCTCGGAGGCCTTTTCGAATACCATCGAATGGTTTTCGGGGCGGGCCGTTCCCTGGAAATGGGGGAAGGATGGGCGGCCGCCCTGGTCATGCCTCTGTCGGCATACCTCGGGGGACTGACCCTTCTGACGGCGTCGGCCGTCTTTCTCTTCATGGTCGTCTTCCTTCTCTATCTTTTCCGGGCCGGGGAAGTCCTTCCCGACATGGCCGATCTCATGAAGGTCACCTTCGGCCTCGTCTACCTCCCCTTTCTTTTTGCCCACGCCGTTCTCATCCGTGCCATGGAAAACGGCACGGCCTGGATATTCTTCATTGTCGTTCTCGCCTTTTCCGGCGATATTTCCGCCTTTTACGTGGGAAGAACATGGGGAAAAAGGAAGCTCATGCCCAATGTGAGCGGGGGGAAGACCGTGGAGGGGACCCTGGGGCTCGTGGCGGGAAGCATCGCCGGCTGTCTCGTTTTCCGGTTTTTCTTTCTCCCCGGTCTCTCCGTTCCTGACGCTTTCCTCCTGGCATTTTTCGGAAGCATTCTCTGCCAGCTGGGAGACCTCTTCGAGTCGGCCATCAAGCGGAGCGCCCATGTGAAAGATTCCGGGGTACTCTTCCCGGGGCACGGCGGTGTCCTGGACAGGCTGGATTCCCTGATCCTCATGGTGCCTTTTGTTTATTACTATCTCCTCCTGGTGGTCCGATGAAGCGCATCGTCCTTTTGGGGTCCACCGGTTCCATCGGAACGAGCGCCCTCGATGTGATCGGAAAGCACCGGGACCGGTTCCGGGTTGTGGCCCTTGCGGCGGGAACGAACATCGGTCTTCTGAAGGAGCAGATCCTGGCCTTTCAACCGGCCGTCGCGGCCGTGAAGGACGGGGAACTCGCCGAAAAACTGCGGGAATCCCTCGGGGTGCAGGGGAAAAAGACATCGATTCTCTGGGGGTCTTCCGGATACGAGGAGGCGGCCTCCCTGAGGGAGGGAGATCTCGTCCTCTCGGCCATGGTGGGGGCCGCCGGCCTCGTCCCGACCATGGCGGCCATCGAGGCGGGAAAGGACATCGCCCTGGCCAACAAGGAAACCCTCGTGACGGCGGGACGGATCGTCACGGACCGCGTCCTTTCCAAGGGAGTCCGGCTGATCCCGGTGGACAGCGAGCACAGCGCCATCTTCCAGTGCCTGGAGGGGCAGGACAGGGACCGGCTGAAACGGATCCTTCTCACCGCGTCGGGGGGACCGTTTTTCCGCCTTCCGAAGGAAGCCTTCGGGAAGATCACCCCCGCCGACGCGCTGCGCCATCCCAACTGGGTCATGGGGAAGAAAATCACCATCGATTCGGCCACCATGATGAACAAGGGGCTCGAAGTCATCGAGGCCCGGTGGCTCTTCGATGTCGACGCCGGCCGGATCGACGTGATCATCCACCCCCAGAGCATCATCCATTCCATGGTGGAGTTCCGGGACGGTTCGGTTCTGGCCCAGTTAGGCATCCCGGATATGCGCGTTCCCATTTCCTACGCCCTGGGGTATCCCCATCGGCTGGAGGACGGCCGGTTCGCCCCGGATTTCCTGAAAACGGGCCCTCTCGAGTTCCATCCTCCCGATCCGGACAGGTTTCCCTGCCTGGGTCTGGCCTTCCGGGCCGTCCGGGAGGGCGGCTCCCTGCCGGCGGTCCTGAACGGCGCCAATGAAATCGCCGTGGAAGCTTTTCTGTCCGGGAGGATCGCCTTCACGGATATCCCCCGGGTCATCGAAAAAACGATGGACGTCCACGGTTCTTTCGAGCCCCGGAACATCGGGGAAGTCCTCGATGCGGACCGGTGGAGCCGGAAGACGACTCTTGAATTCATCGAAAAGGAAATTGACGAGCCATAATGGGTATTGATATCGTTTCCGTGATCATTCTCCTCGGCGTCCTCATCTTCGTTCACGAACTGGGGCATTTCCTGGCCGCCAAGATGAGCGGCGTCGGGGTCCTCAAGTTTTCTTTAGGGTTCGGGCCGCGCCTCGTCGGCAGGCAGATCGGCGAAACGGAATACCGCATTTCGGCTGTTCCCCTGGGCGGCTACGTGCGGCTTTTCGGGGAATCCGGCGACGAGGAGATCCCCCCGGAAGAGAAGAAGCGATCCTTTCAGAATCAGCCGGTCCTGAGAAGGATCGCCATCGTCGCGGCCGGACCCCTTTTCAATTTTCTCTTTGCCATCCTCGTTCTGACCGTCATTTTCATGGCCGGTGTTCCGGAACTCACCGCCCGGGTGGGAGGGGTCCCCGAAGGGACGCCGGCTTTCCAGGCGGGCATCATGAAAGGGGACGTTATTGTTTCCATAGACGGCCGTCCCGTTTACCGCTGGACCGACATTGTCGAATCCGTCCAGGGAAGCGGCGGGAAGGAACTCGCCATCGTCATTCAGAGGGGCGAAGAAACCCTCCCCCTGGTCCTTATCCCGGATATTACGAAAAGCCAGAACATCTTCGGCGAAGACATCGATTCCTATAAAATAGGGATCATGGCGTCTTCCGAAACGGTGACCCGCCGGGAAAATCCCGCCCGCGCCTTTATCTCTTCCCTCGCCTACACCTGGAACATGACGAGGCTCACGTTCATGAGCATCGTGAAGATGATTGAAGGGGTCATATCGCCGAAGAACCTCGGGGGGCCCATCCTTATCGCCCAAATGGCGGGGACCCAGGTTCGGCAGGGTTTTCTTCCCTTTATTCTCTTCATGGCCATTCTCAGCATCAACCTGGGTGTTCTCAACCTTCTGCCCATCCCCATCCTGGACGGCGGCCATCTCTTTTTTTACGGCATAGAGCTTGTGACGGGAAGGGAGGTCAACGTCCGCTGGAGGGAACGGGCCCAGCAGGTCGGCTTTTTCATTCTCATTCTCCTCATGATTTTTGTATTTTATAATGATATCGTCAGGATAATAACACCTTCGGAATGATTATCTTAGCCCTTGATTCGGCAACGAAATCGGCCAGCGTAGCCCTCCTCGACGACGGGGAGGTCCTTCTCGAAATTCTGGTCAACCTGAACCGTCATCACGGGGAGACCCTTCTGCCCGCCGTGGAGACCCTCTTCCGCATGGCGGGACGATCCCCGGAAGAAACGGGGCTCATCGCCCTGACCACCGGTCCCGGATCCTTCACGGGTCTTCGGATCGGTGCAAGCGTGGTGAAGGGACTGGCCATGACCCGGGGCATTCCCGTTGCAGGCGTCTCGACCCTGGCGGCCCTGGCGGCGAACGGGGGACCCCGTCGGGGGCTGGTGTGTCCCATGCTTGATGCCCGGAAAGAAGAGGTTTACACGGGGCTCTTCCGGGTGGACGACCGCGGAGAGGTCACGGAAATCGGGAAAGAAAGGGTGACCGCCGTGGAGCCTTTTCTCCGGGAGATCGGGGGCGAGGTCCTTTTCATCGGAGACGGCGCCGTTCGTTACGAAGCCCTGATACGGTCCGTTTTCACCGGAACCGCTCTTCTGTGTCCCCCCTCGGGCCACCTTGTCCGGGCGTCCTCGGTGGGACTTCTCGGATTGAAAAAATTCCATCAGAGTGATATTTTAAACACATTAACCTTTACGCCGCGCTATCTTCGCCTTTCAGAAGCGGAAAAACGAATAGCGATGGAAAAGGCAGAGGGATCCCCCGATGAATAAGAAAAACAGCCCCATTGCCTTGGAGGGACTCCCTTTCATCCTTCCCCTGGTCATCCTGTTCCTCGTGTTTCTCTTCCTGGGCCTCTTCCGGACGTCCCTTGTCTTCTTTCTGATGTCCGCTTTCGCCGTCTGGTTTTTCCGGAATCCCGAACGGAATGTTCCGGAGGACGAAAAGGCGATCCTTTCACCGGCGGACGGCCGGGTCCTGAAGGTGGAGGAACTCGTGGAAGACGAAATCCTCATGAAGCCTGTTAAAAAAGTGAGCATATTCATGAGTGTCTTCAACGTTCATGTGAATCGGATGCCTTTTTCGGGGACGGTCCGGAAAATCCGGTACACCCCGGGAAAATTTCTTGCGGCGAACCTGGACAAGGCATCCAAGCTCAACGAGAGAAACGCCGTTCTCGTGGAGGGAAAAGACGGCGGGGAAATACTGACCACCCAGATCGCAGGCCTGATCGCCCGGAGAATCGTCTGCTGGGTGAAGGAAGGCGTGCTCGTGGATAAGGGCGAACGGTTCGGGCTGATCCGTTTCGGGTCCCGCCTTGAGGTGTTCATGCCGCCGGATGTCAGGGTCGCCGTCAAGGAAGGCGACCGTGTCCGGGCGGGAGAGACGACGATCGGGTATTTGCCATGATTGATAAAGAAAAGGAAAAAAAGCGGCTTCGACGGGAAAGAATGAAGAAGGGGATCTATATTCTCCCCAATCTTTTCACCACGGCCAGTCTTTTCTGTGGTTTTTACGCCATCATCGCCTCCATGCGGGGGGACTTCGGGCAGGCGGCCGTATCCATCCTTTTTTCCTGGATTCTCGATGGTCTCGACGGTCGTATCGCCCGGATGACGAACACGACAAGCAAGTTCGGGAGCGAATACGACTCCCTGGTGGATCTCGTCGCCTTCGGTGTCGCCCCGGCGATCCTGGCCTATACCTGGACCCTTTCGCCTTACGGCCGTTACGGCTGGATGGCCGCTTTCCTCTTCGTCACCTGCGGGGCGCTCCGCCTCGCCCGGTTCAACATACAGATCGGTATCGTGGAAAGCACCGTCTTCAACGGCCTGCCCATCCCCGCCGCGGCCATCGTCGTGGCGACATCCGTTCTTTTTCACGGATATATCAGCGGCATCGGGACGCTCAATACGACGTTCTTCATCCCCGTCATGATCGTTCTCTCCCTGCTCATGGTCAGCAGCATCAAATATTACAGCTTCAAAGACCTGAACGTCTTATCCAGGAAGCCCTTCATGACCCTGGTCGGCATCATCCTGGTTTTCACCGTCATTGTCCTCGAACCGCGGATTACCCTCTTCGCCCTGGCCGTGTCTTACAGCGTTTCCGGACCGGGCTGGTTCGCTTTCAGGTGTTTCAGGAAACTCATGAAAAAAAAAGAGGTCAGTAAGGTGGAACCCTCTGGAATTCTCTGAGAAGGATCTCGCACCATCGATGAACGGAACAGGGAAGGGACGGAGAAGAGGGGAGGGTCGTGTCTTTCGTTTTTCCCCCGCAATGGATATTTCATGAGAGTCATCGGGGGAGAGGCCAAAGGACGGAAAATTCAGGCGCCTCGTGACAGGACGATGAGGCTGACCTCGGACCGGGTCAAGGAGGCCCTGTTCAATCTTCTTCCCGATATGGACAGCCTTGTCTTCCTGGAGCTGTTTGCGGGAACGGGGAATGTTTCCATAGAGGCCCTGAGCCGGGGAGCGAACCGGGCCATCCTTGTGGAGAAGGACCCGAAACGGGTCGATCTCATCCGGAGGAACCTGGCGGCCTGCGGATTTGAAGGAAGGTCCGAGATCATCAACCGGCCGGTTGAAAAGGCGTTGCCGATCCTTGCGGACAGAGGGGATCTCACTCATATTGTTTTCGCCGATCCTCCCTATGAAAAGGGCCATGCCGGAGAAATCCTCGCTCTTCTTGGACAGGGGAGACTTTTCGAGGAAGAAGGCCTGGCGGTCGTGGAACATTCGTTTCGGGAAAAAACAGGAAGCCGGTATGGCGCGCTTGTTCTCCGGGACCAGCGCCGGTATGGAGATACCGTTCTTTCCTTTTTTGGCGTCGATAAAAATTCGGAGAGGTGATCATGGAAAAAACAGCCGTTTATCCCGGTTCTTTCGACCCTATTACGAACGGTCACATCGACATCATCAATCGGGGATTAAGGGTCTTCGACCGGCTCATCATTCTCGTGTCCTACAATCCCCTTAAGAAGTCTCTTTTCACGGCAGAGGAGAGAGTTTCCATGATCCGGGACGTCATCGGAGAAAACGACCGGATATCCGTTGACCAGGAGTCGGGACTGATCGTGGAATACGTCCGGAAGGCGGGGGCCTGCGCCATTCTCCGGGGCCTTCGGGCCATGTCCGATTTCGAATACGAGTTCCAGATGGCCCTCATGAACCGCCGCCTCGACCGGGGGATCGAAACCATCTTCCTCATGACGGGGTCCCGCTGGTTTTACTGTAATTCGAGTATCGTGAAGGAGGCGGCGAGCTTCGGCGGCTCCGTCCGCGGACTCGTTCCCGATTCGGTTCTCCAGAAATTACGGGAAAAGCTTCCCGGCATGAGATAAAGCAACACTTTAAGGAAAGGAACGCCATTCATGAAGCTTGCGGAACGGGTCAGAAGAATAAAACCCTCCCCCACCCTGGCGATTACGGCAAAAGCCAATGCCCTGAGAGCCCAGGGAAGGGACATCATCGGTTTCGGCGCCGGGGAACCGGATTTCGACACGCCTGAACACATCAAGATTGCCGGGATCCGGGCCATCGAAAACGGGTTCACCAAATACACCCCCGCAGGGGGGACGGATGAACTCAAGGACGCCATCGTCCGAAAGCTGGAGAAGGAAAACGGCCTGACTTACAGGCGTTCGAACATCGTCGTTTCCTGCGGCGCGAAGCACACCCTGTACAATCTGGCCCAGGCCCTGTTCGAGGAAGGGGATGAGGTCATCGTCCCCGCGCCCTACTGGGTCTCGTACCCGGATATCATCGTCCTGGCGGATGCCGCCCCCGTCATCCTCGAAACCCGGGAAGAGGACGGCTTCAAGATGAAGGCGGAAGCCCTGAAGAAGGCCCTCACACCGGCCACCCGGGCGGTCATCGTGAACAGCCCCTCAAATCCTACGGGGACGACCTATACCCTGGAGGAACTGAAATCCCTCGCGGAAGTCCTCAAGGGAACGGACATTCTCGTCATCTCCGACGACATCTATGAAAAAGTGCTCTACGACGATTTCGTCTTTTACAACATGGCCAACACCGGAGAGGACATGAAGGCGCGGACGATCGTGGTCAACGGCGTCTCCAAGGCCTACGCCATGACGGGCTGGCGGATCGGTTACGCCGCCGGACCGGAGCCGGTGATTACCGCCGTTTCGAACATTCAAAGTCAGAACACGTCGAACCCGGCGTCGATTTCCCAGAAGGCCTCCGTGGAGGCCCTCAACGGAACCCAGGCACCCACGGAAAAAATGGTGGCCGAATTCAGAAAGCGCCGGGATTTCATCGTTTCCGCCCTCAACGATCTTCCCGGAGTGACCTGCCGGATGCCCGAGGGGGCGTTTTACGTCTTTCCCAACGTGGCGGGACTCTACGGGAAAAAGAAGGGAGACCGGATCATCGGAAATTCCATCGACTTTTCCGCCTATCTTCTCGACGATGCCGATGTGGCCGTCGTTCCCGGCTCGGCTTTCGGTGACGACCGGTATATCCGGCTTTCCTACGCCACGTCGATGAAAAACATTGAAGAAGGAATGAAGCGGATCCGGTCGGCGGTCGCCCGATTGGGATAGGCGGAATTCGCAAGGAGAAAGATCATGGGAATGCACCTTCTGGACACGGTGCGGTCCATTCTCGCTGAACTGGAGTCTCTGACGGGAAAATCCGTCGAATACAGGGAGAACGACCACCTGCCCGTGGCGGCCAACCTCGCCCTCGCCGGAGAGGACCGTCCCTGCCACGTTCTGACCTATCGCCGGGGAGCCGGGCCCGTGGCTAACCACATCATCGCCAATGAATGCGGGCATATTCTCCGGATGCTCCATGCCCGGGAAGAGACGCGCCGGGTTCCCGTGGCCAATCAACAGACCATGATCCGTTTCCTCGAGGAGATGAAGGAAGAAATCGAGGAAATCGCCCTGACCCTGGGAGCGGAAAAAGTACGGCAGCTCATCATCGTCTGGTACGACGGGATTGTATTTCAGCTGACCCGCATGCCCACGGACATCGCGGTCGAGCAGTGGCTTTTCAACGAATACCCCGACTTTCGGTCCGTACAGATGAAAGCCATTCTGGAGCAGAGGGAAACGGCGGTCCTTTCCCTTTCCGACAGGATTCGGAAAGTGACCCCCCGGAAGATATTCGATACCTCTCACCTCATGAACTATGCCTACTTCCGGATCATCGGGGATCTTTTCGGGGTGAATTACGTCAATCCCTACCTGGGGACTCTTTACCGGGAGAAGGGGGAGGGACTCGTGAGAATAACGGAGGAGAACAGGCCGGACACCCATGAGGGGGACATCCTCATGGTGGACCTGTGGTCGGAGTACCTGGACTTAGGGGCCTGCTATGAGTGGCGGCCCTACGGAACCGCCATGGACCGGCATTATCACTGACGGCTTCGTGAAACGTCCACGGGCTGCGTTGACCTTCCTCCGGAAGAAACGGAAGACAGGAGGTGTCTTATGGCCATCGGTGTTTTTTTTATTCTGGCGGGGATCCTGATCGCTCTGTATCCTCCCCTTCTTTCCATTATTGTCGCCGCCGTGCTGATTTTTATCGGAGCCGGCGCGGTGTCCGTCGGTTACCGTGTCAGGAAGATGCAGAAAAGATTCGATGACCCCTTTATCGATTTCTTTTTCAGACATTGACGGCTTCGTAAAAAGTTCCCGTGCCGCGTTGCCCCTCGTCCCGCGTCATTTATAGACTCAGGAGTTCGTCATACCTTGATGATTTCGCTTTTTAACGGTCCCGCTGGCGGGCCTACGAATGGAAAGGAAAGGAGAAATATTTATTTCAGGTGTTGTGTATGAAGGAAATGGAAGACAGAGAAAACAGGGAGAACAAGGAAAGGGATTTTCGTGAAATGCTTGAGCAAAGCCTGGTGGAGGGCCAGCGCCGGTTCAGACCCGGCCAGAAACAGGCCGTCCAGATTGTAAAAATCAGCCCGGACTGGATCTTTGTCGATTTAGGCGGGAAAACGGAAGGCATCATCGACCGGTCGGAATTCGTCCGGGAGGACGGGACCTTGGGGATCCGGGAGGGGGACACCATCGAGGCCTACTTCCTTTCATCGGCCCATAACGAGAAAAGGTTTACGACCCGGATCGGCAAGACGGAGGCGGGAAAAGCCCACCTGGAAGAGGCCTGGCGCAGCCGGATTCCCGTGGAGGGACTTGTGGAGGAGGAAGTGAAGGGGGGCTTTTCCGTAAAAATAGCGGGGACCTTCCGGGCCTTCTGTCCTTTTTCCCAGATGTCCCTGGAGCGGATCGGATCCCCGGCGTCGCTGCTCGGTGAAAAACTCCTGTTTCTTCTCATGGAGTTTGACGGAAGAGGAAGAAATATCGTTGTCACCCGAAGACCCCTCCTGGAGGCGGAAAGGAAAAAGAAAAAAGAGGCCCTCATGAGCACCCTGGAAGAGGGGATGACCGTCCGGGGCCGGATTGTCTCTTTCCAGAAATACGGGGCTTTTGTCGATCTCGGGGGCGTCGAGGGGCTTCTGCCCATATCGGAGATCTCCTGGGGGCATGTGGAGGACATCCGAGAGGTTCTCTCCGTCGGCCAGGAACTGGAACTCCAGTTGCTGAAAGTCGACCGTGACAAGGATCGTCTTTCCCTGAGCCTCCGGAGAATCCAGCCCGATCCCTGGCTGACCGTGGACGAGCGGTATTCCGAAGGATCTTCGTGCCGGGGAAAGGTGGTCCGGCTGGCCCGTTTCGGCGCCTTTGTCGAACTGGAACCGGGGATCGAGGGACTTCTCCATATTTCCCGCATCGGCGAAGGGAAAAAAGTGAAGCACCCGGGGGACGTCCTCAGCAAAGGCCAGATTCTCGATCTGAGGATCGAAAGAATGGATAAGGACGGGAGGCAGATTTCCCTGATGACGGCGGAAGAGAATCTTCCGGGAGAAGAGGACAAGGGGGAATACGTTCTGTCCGGTCAGGGAGGCTCCCTGGGAACATTGGGAGATCTGCTCCGGCGGAAGCTTCATTCCCCGGAAAAGGGCAGGAAAGGAAGATAGGTTTCCCGGACGGGCAGAAAGGCCGGTGCGCCGCCGCGTCCTTCAGAAAGAGGAGAAGGGAGGGTCATGAGAGAACGGAGGCATCTGTGGATTCTCGTCGTCGGTGCCGTCATTCTGCCGTACCTTCTTCTCGCGGGGTGTTGCGGTTCGTCGTCTTACGTTCCGGAAAACCCGAACAATATCTGCGATATTTTCAGCGGTAACAGGGACTGGTATGAAAGCGCCGCCCGGGCCCGGGACCGATGGGGTATTCCCATTCCCGTCCTGATGGCCATCATGCATCAGGAATCCCGTTTCGATGCCGAAGCCAAGCCTCCGAGAACGACCTGTCTGTTCATCATTCCCGGTCCTCGGCCCTCGTCGGCCTATGGGTACGCCCAGGCCCTGGATGAAACCTGGGATGTCTACCGTGAAGCCACGGGCAATTCCGGGGCGGACCGGAACGATTTTGAGGATGCCGTCGATTTTGTCGGATGGTATTGTGCCACGAGCAGCGCCCGATGCGGTATCGACAGGGGGGATGTCTTCCATCTCTACCTGGCCTATCACGAAGGGTGGGGCGGCTATTCCAGGAAAACCTACCAGTCCAAATCGTGGCTTCTCGCCGTAGGGGGCAAGGTCCTGTCCAGGAAGAAAATGTATGAACATCAGCTGGCCTCCTGCGAGTCCCGATTCGTCCGGAAAGGGGGATGCTGCCTGTGGCCTTTCTGAATTTCAAACGGTCCGCCCTCCTGATTCTCCTGGCGGCTTTCCCCTTTATTTTTTTCGGGGCCTGCGCACCCGTGGAGAAAAGGTACGATGCGGCGCCTTCACTCCTTCCGGGAACGGACCGGATGATGAAGACCGCCGGCTTCTGGATCGGACGCCACCCGGACCCCGACCGGGTTTTCCTCGATTCCCCGGAGATCGAAAAACTCAATCGCTACCTTGAGGCCGAACTTGAACTCACCCGGGATGTCCTGGCCGGGCCGGGTACCTTTTCCAGGGAGGAGATCCTCTCCTTCCTGGAGGAAGACCGGAAGAATCTCACCGGCCGGATGTATTACGGGAAGGACGGGCGCGAGGCCGGCCCCGGTTTTTTCGATCCCCTTGACCGGAACGTCAACCCCGCGGGCATTCCGGAGCAGAGTTCCCCCCGGTTTGCCCTGGTTGTCCATTTCGCCGACCAGCGGGCCCTTCCCACGCCGGATCCCCTGTATGCCCGTCGGGGAGACCGGGATTTCGATGAACTGCAGACGAGCGCCCTGGACATCGGAACGCCTCTTTGTGTCCTTCTCGAAAGCCTGGACGGCGCCTGGGTGTATGTCCTCGATCCTCTCTACCGCGGCTGGGTGGAAAAGAAGAAGGTCGCCTTCGGTACCCGGGAAGATCTGGAGAACTATCTGCGGCCGGATGAATTCGCCGTCGTTATTTCCGACAAGGCGGATCTCTACCTGGATCCCCTCCGCACGGTTCACCACGATCATGTCCGCATGGGCGTCCGTTTTCCCCTGTCGGGAGATCCTGCCGGAACAGGCGAATGCGCGGGCCTTCTTCTGCCCGTCCGCCGGGAGGACGGGACCCTTTCCCTTGAAAAAGCCTATGCCTCGGAATCGGATCTCCATCGCGGTTTTCTCCCGCTGACCCCTCGAAGCATGTTGGAACAGGCCTTCCGGCTCATGAACGCCCCCTATGGATGGGGAGGCCTTTACGGGGAACAGGACTGCTCCCGGTTCATCGAGGAGATCTTTGCCACCGCGGGAATCCGCCTTCCCCGCAATTCGTCGAAACAGGCGGAAGCGGGGCTTCTTCTCGACAAGTTCGACAAGGATACGAGCGAAGAAAGGAAAATCAGGATCATTACGGACCGGGCGGCGGGAGGCGTCACGCTCCTGTATATGAAAGGGCACATCCTCCTCTATGCCGGCCATGTGAACGACACCCCGTACGCCATCCATGCCCTCTGGGGGTATCGGGAGAAATCCTGCTGCCGTGACCGGGTCCGGGTCACCAACCGGGTGGTCCTGTCCGATCTCACCCTCGGCAGGGGAACGAAAAAGGGGTCTTTTCTCGATCGCCTCATTTCCGTCCGCATGCTTTCACCGATGGACACCCCCTTCCTGTAGCCCCAGGCCTCCCCCTCCCGGGGGGTCACAACATCCCCGGCGGCGCTTACGGAACCCCGGCATAATCCCGGTTGCTTTTTGGGAGGATTTGATTTATAGAATCCACAGGCGTAGCGGTGATTTGATCGGCAAATTGCTCCGCTATACAAATGTGCTAAAGCGCTGGCGTGATTTTTCCTTCACAGCCTCGTGCTTTGGCACGGGGCTTTTTCGTTTCGCCCCCGACCCGAAAAAAACACCATGGAGGTTTTGAATGAAAAGCACGTATATTCTCACGTCCGAATCGGTCACGGAAGGTCATCCCGACAAGGTATGCGACTTCATCGCCGATTCCATCCTCGATGCCTGTCTGACCGGGGATTCCTCCAGCCGTGTGGCCTGCGAGGTGCTCTGCAAGGAAGACAAGGTCATTCTCGCCGGAGAGATTACGACGGGGGCTCCCGTCGATTTTGAAGCCACGGCCCGGGAGGCCATCCGGGAGGTGGGCTATACCGACCCCTCCATGCCGTTCTGCTGGGACCGGGTGAAAATTGTTTCCCTCATATCCCGGCAGTCCCCGGACATCGCTCAGGGCGTCAACAGGGAGACGAGCCAGAGCGGCGATCAGGGGGCCGGCGACCAGGGAATGATGTTCGGCTATGCCACCAATGAAACGCCGGAACTCATGCCTCTGCCCATTCTCACGGCCCACCGCCTGGTCCAGGGGCTTGCGGAGGATCGAAAATCGGGCCGCGTCGGGTGGCTTCGTCCCGACGGAAAAAGCCAGGTGTCCGTTCTTTACGAGAACGGGAAACCCGTCAGGATCACCGACGTGGTAATCTCGACCCATCACGACGGGGCGGTCAGGCAGGACACCATCCGTCAGTACGTCATTCAGGATCTGGCGCCGCGGATATTGGGAGACCGGTTCCATGAGAACATCCGTTTTTATGTCAATCCCACGGGATCCTTCGTTGTGGGCGGTCCCTCGGCGGACTGCGGCGTCACGGGGCGGAAGATCATCGTGGATACTTACGGGGGCGCGGCGCACCACGGCGGCGGGGCTTTCAGCGGAAAAGACCCTTCCAAGGTGGACCGGAGCGCCGCCTATTTCTGCCGGTATGTGGCCCGCCAGGTGATCCAGGAAGGTCTGGCCGAGCGCCTGGAAATTCAGGTGTCCTATGCCATCGGCATGGCCGACCCCGTTTCCGTGAAGGTGGACGGTTTCGGGACGGGAGACAACGGCAGGGCCGAGGCCTTCGTGAGGACATTCAACTTTCGTCCCGCCCACATGATCCAGACGCTGGGGCTCTTGAAACCCATTTACCGGATGACGACGAATTACGGTCATTTCGGCAGAAAGGGTCTGCCCTGGGAAGTCTGACGGGAAGGGAGAACCACAAGGAGGCTGCCATGAAAACGGCCATGGATGCCGGGATGATCGCCCGGATCGATGCGATCCTGGAGAAGGTCAAAGACCCGGAGAGCGGACTTCCCGCGGCGCAGCTGGGAATCGTGAAAAAAATCCGGTTCAGCGAGGATCCCGGGATCCTCTACATATTCACCGATTTCGCAAGCCACCTGCCCGGCTGCCTGACCTGCGCGGGCATCGCCCTGGCCCTGTCCGCGACGATCCTGAAGGATCTTGAGAAAGCATTCAGGGACGAATTTCCCAACCTGGAAATTCGGTTCGTCTGATCTTCTTTCTTATCTCCGAACGGCGCTGACCGTCACAACCTCGTGGCGATTCACATGAAGTTCGAGGCGCCTCACGATAAGAGAGCAGGAAAAGGTGAGAACGAAATACAGGGCCGTGATGGTGATCCACACCTCGAAGGTGCGGTAGGTGGCGGCCATGAGTTCGAGTCCCTGGAAGGTGAGTTCCTGAATGGAAATGACGGACAGGATGGCCGAGTCTTTTATGATGGAGATAAGCTGGCCCGCCAGGGGCGGGAGAATCCTCTGAAAGGCCTGGGGCAGGATGATGTGGCGCATTTTCTGTCCCCAGGAGAAACCGAGGGCGTCGGCGGCCTCCCATTGCCCCTTCTCGACGGATTCGATCCCTCCCCGGACGATTTCGGTGATGTAAGCCCCCTCGTAGAGAACGAGGGTGATGATTCCCGACATGAAGGCGGAAAAGCGGGAAGGGGGGGCGAGAAGCAGACCCACGATCCGCTGAGTCCCTTCCGAACAGTGGCGGATACAGTCATCGGCGCCGATGGCGGCGAGGATCTGGTCCCCGATGAAAAAATAGAAAATGAAGACGAGGACCAGGGGAGGGATGTTCCGGATGAGGGCCACGTAAGTTGCGGCGATCAAGCGCCTGAAAAGGTTCCGTCCCACTCGGAAAAGCCCCATGACCGTTCCCAGAAGGGTTCCCAGGACCATGACCCAGAGGCTGAGGCGGATGGTGGTGAAGAATCCCTCCATGAGGAGATTGGCCACCCACCGTCCTTTTTCAGGATCATAACGGAAAAGGTACTGGGGGATTACCGACCAGTCCCACCGGTAGGGAATCCCCGTTCGCATCTTGTAAATCCCGTAGAGGACGGCGAAGCCGATACCGGCCAGGACGATGCCGTCGAGAAGGCCGATCCTGACAGGTCTTCCTCTCAAGAAACCCCCTTTAGCGGCTTTGCAGAAAAGCCTCATCGTCTCCATCGCCCCTCATCGCCGTCGCGTGCTGCTATTGAATCAGGGATTCCCAGTCCCGGGTCTCGAACCAGTGGTGACGTTTTCCTTCAAGCCATCCTTCCGCTTCGACGACCCGGATCCAGTTGTCGAAGAAATTGAGCGTATCCACGTCCCCTTTTCTCACGGCGAAGCCGTTTGGCTCCCTTGTAAAATTTTCCTTCAAGGGGAGAAAGAGCCGGTCGGGGTTCCGGAGAGCCTGGAAAGCCGGCAGCGGGGCCTGGGAAACCACGGCATGGACCCGGCCGTTAAGGAGTTCCTGGATAGCCTGGGATTCATCGTCGAAGAGCTTGACCTGTGCGTGGGGCATCTGTTTCCGGATGGCCGTCACCGCCGTCGAGCCGATCCTTGCAGCAATCTGCACCTCCTGCTTGTTGAAGTCTTCCAGCCTTGCGAAACCCGCCGCCAGCTTCCTGTGAGCGACGATGGACATGCCGGCGTAGTCGTAGGGGATGGAGAAGTTGACCTTCAAGTTCCGGTCCGGACGGATTCCCATACCGCCGATGATCACATCGAACTTACCCGTCAGAAGGGCCGGTATGATCCCGGACCACTTGGTGGGAATGAACTCCAGCTTGACGCCCATGTCATCGGCAAGCCGCCGGGCCACGTCAACTTCAAAACCGACGAGGTTTCCGTTCTTGTCCCGCATGGCCCAGGGCACAAAGGTGGACAGGCCGACCCGGATGACGCCCCTCTTCAGGACCTGCTCCACCGTGCTTTCCCCGACCAGCTCCTCCCGAAGCTTTTCCGCCCGGACGGGCCAGGAGATCAGGACCATCAGAACGACGAGAACGATGGTGGTAAAAACCCTTTTCTTATGCATCCATTCTTTCCTCCTTTGCATTCGTTTCTCTGCCTGTTATTTCAAAAATAACTTCTGCGTTCAAAAGAGCGGCCCTGAAGGTGCCATGAGCTTTTGCTCCGTCCATTTCAATAGTCCAGCCGGAATCGATGTTCGAGGAAACGGGCGAAGAACGAAAGCCCGACCGTCAGGCACAGATAGATGGCTGCCACGGTGAACCATATTTCAAAGGTCAGAAAGGTATCGGCAATGGCGGCCTGGGCCTCCATCGTCAGGTCATAGATGGCGATGGTGCTGACCAGGGCCGAATCCTTGATCAGGGAAACGGCCTGTCCGGTGAGAGAGGGGAGGATTTTACGGAAAGCCTGGGGGAGAATGACCTGCCGGTAGGTCTGAAAAGTGCCGATCCCGAGGCTTTGAGAGGCCTCCCACTGGCCCCGGGGAATGGAAAGAATGCCTGCCCGGATCATTTCCGAAGCATAGGCGCCTTCAAAAAGGCTGAGGGCGAGGACGGCGGAGAAAAAGGCGGACCAGTCCAGAAGGGGAGAGATGACGAAATAGATGAAAAAAAGCTGGATGAGAAGGGGGGTGTTTCGAATGAATTCAAGATAGAATCGGGCGGTCGCCCGGGCGAAGACGGAATCGGAAAGACGGAAAAGGGCGGTGACGAGACCGATGATGAAGGCAAGAATAAGACTTGCCGCAGAGATCTTCAGCGTGACGACAAGGCCCTGGATGAGGGGACCGGGGAGCCATTGATCGTTGTCATGATAGATCAGGAACCGGGGAATCCGGTACCATTGCCAGTGATACCCGAGCCGTTCCGTTCCCGCCGTCAGCATCCAGGCGACCAGGGAACAGAAAAGGATAAACTTCAGGATGTCGATATAAGGGAAGGCGCGCCTGCTTTTACCGTTTGACCTTCCGAAAAGCGCTTTCCCGGATCGATTCTCGCGGGATATTGAATTCAACAAGCACCCTTTGAACTTTTTACAAGCCCGTCCGAATAAAGTCTTGCATCATAACCTGCTAATGCATCAATAACATCGGACAGGCGTCAGGACAAGGGGAAAGGTGAGTGGACGGGGCGGAAGCACCGACGGTGACTCCCGCCCCTGAACAAGGATTGGAAGGAAGATATGTCGTTAACAGCGACGGCGATGGAGAATCGCCGGGATGCTCAAAAAAGGGGTTCCGGGAACGAGGCATCCCGGAATCCCGGGATGCCTCCCCTCCTTTTCCCCGATGGTCTCACAGAGGCCGCACATTCAGTGCCATAAGCCCTTTTTTGCCTTCCGTAATTTCGAAAACAACCCGCTGACCGCCCTTCAGGCTTTTGTATCCGTCCATCTGAATGGCGTTATAGTGGACAAAGATATCTTCCACTTTTTCTTCCATTTCAATGAAGCCGTATCCCTTGCGGTCATTGAACCATTTTACCCGGCCTTCCTCCATGACCTTCGACTCCTGATTGAGATGTCTTTATATAAAATGGTCCCGGTGCCAATGCAATACGAATTGATTACTTAGGATATGCCAGGTGTATCCCAGTATCGATGACTTCGTAAAAAGCCCATAGGCTGTGTTGCCCTTCATCCCCCGTCATTGCGACGTACCGATAAGTACTTCTCATTCCTGTGGATTTTGGCGACTTGCCTCTGGATCTTTTTACAAAGCCGTCGATAAGTGAACATTTTTCGGCTTTTTACGAGTTCATCAGTATTAAGACAGGGAAAGGAGGGTGGAGCGAAGATTGCTGCTCCGGTGGGGAAGACCTAACTTCCGGCGGATGTTCAGCCGGTGAAAATCCACCGATCGCGAGGAAAGATTGAGCATGCCGGCGATTTCCTTTGTCGTTTTTCCCTCTTTGATCAGATGGGCCACCTCGATTTCCTTGGGCGTCAGGTTGAAGTGCCGGATGGTCATGTTCCGGAGGAACGGGGAGGCGATATTTTCCATGTTGGACTGGAGAATGTCGATATAGGTCTCCTGCTCCGGGGAAGGGGAACTCCTGCGGATTTTATCGAGATAGGGAAGGAGTATTTTCCGGATATTGACGAGCATGTTTTCCTGGATCTCTTCTTTATCCTTCTCGATGTGTTTGAGGAGGACGTTCAGGGCCGTGTTGGCCTCTTCCAGGTAACGGGATTTGTTTTCCAGCTCCTTCTCCCTCTTTTTCAGGGCGTCTTCCATGCCTTTTCTTTCCGTAATGTCCCGGATGGATTCGATGGCCCCCACGATGTTGCCGTCCTGATCGTAAATGGGACTCGCCTTTCCCCACATGAAGTGATTCCGCCCTCTCATGAAAGGGATGTCCGTTTCGACGACGAGAACGTCTTTCTCCCGCCTGAGAAAGGTGTAGTGCTTTTCAATGTCGGGATCGGGCCTGAGGACGAGATCGACCAGCATGGGTCTGCGGCTGCCGTAGAAGGGCAGGGTGTATTCGTAATTGTCCTTTCCCACCATGTCCGAGGCGGGGACTCCCGTCATTTCTTCGATGGCGTGATTCCAGGCGATGACTTTCCCGTCCAGGTCAATGGCCAGAGTGGCATCGGGGAGGAAGTTGATGATGTCGGCGAGAAGACGCTCCGACTTTCTCAGGGCTTCCTCCGTTTTATGCCTTTCCGTCATGTCCCGGCCCACCGACTGGATTTCCACGACCCGGCCCTCCTCATCCATGATGGCCCCGTCGGTCCACTGGAGCCAGCGGATGTCGCCGTTCCGGTCGGTGATCCGGTGTTCGATGATTTCCACGGCCTGGCCGGGGCCGAGAGTCGCCGCGTGACGCTCCAGCCTCAGCTGGTCCTCTTCGGGGAGATGGTGGAGGAAGTTCTTGCCCAGGAGGTTTTCCCGGGTTTCACCGAAATACCGGCAGTAGGCATCGTTCACAAAAGTGAGGGTCTTGTCCGGCCGCCACCGCGTGACCAGTTCCATCTGGTCTTGAACGATGGCGCGATACCGGTTCTCGCTTTCGCGCAGGGCCTGCTCGGCCTGACGGCGTGCCGTGATGTCCCGGGTGACGCCGAGAAATTCCCTGGGATAGCCTTCTTCATCCAGCAGGGCGGTCACCTTGACTTCCACCCACATGGTGGAGCCGTCCTTTCTGTTCACTTCCACTTCCAGGTTCCGTTCCCGGTAACGGATGTCCTTGTCGCGGCTTTGGCTGACGATTTCCTCGTTGAAGAAAGCCTCTCCCGTGTCAACGGAAGAAGGAGCCAGGAATTTCCGGAGAGGCTGATTGACCATTTCCTCCACCCCGTAGCCGCGGATCCGCTCCACGGAGGGGCTGACATACCGGTAGTAAAGATTCCTGTCGAGGGTCCAGATGACGTCGTTCACATTATCCGCCAGGAGGCGGTACTTTTTCTCGCTTTCCTCGATGGCCCGGTTCAGACTTTTCAGCGGGGACACATCGAAGAAGGAAGCCACACTCTGGCCCGTTCCGGGAATGAGATCCACCATGGCGACCATTTCCTTTTCCTCGCCGTTCTTGCCGGCCAGGGAAAGCTCGTATCTCCGGGGAGCGGCTTCGGGATGGCTCCGCCTCAGGTAATGATAGGATTTCATTCTTTCCAGGTCAGCGGAGACGACGAAGTCCATCCACGGCCTGCCGAGGATTTCGTCTTTCGCGAATCCCGTCAGCCGTTCGAATTCCTGATTCACCATGGAGACGGTCATGTCTTCCTCGATGATGGCCATTCCCGTTCCGGCGGTCTCGAAGATCGTGCGGTAGCGCTGTTCGGACCGCTTGAGCGCCTCTTCCGCCTTTCTTCTTTTCGTCACATCCCGGACCAGGCCTTGAAATGAAGCGATCTCCCCTTTTTTATTCAAGACGGGATGAACGGTCAGCTCAACCGTCCGCACCGCCCCGTCTTTACGGATCAGGTCGAAGTCCATCATGGCCGGCGGAGGGGCCGAGAGGATCGTTTCACGGAAATATTGCCGGACAAGCCGCATCGTTTCCGGCGGGGCGACCCGGCGGATATTCATTCCCCGGAGTTCCTCCCCGGGATACCCTAAAATCTCGCAGAGGGCGGTATTGAAAGAAAGGATGTCTCCCGAGGTGTCCACCTCGAAAAAGCCGTCCTTCATGTGGTCCAGTATCGTGACGAAGGTATCCATGATATGCGTCTATGTCGTCCGCGATTTCGTTTTTTTCTTCCGGCCTTCCTCCTCCGGCCGGTCCCCCAGTTTCCGGAGGCCTTCTCCCAATTCCCTGAGTTTCCGATCCACCAGATCGTTGATGGACCCTTCGGGGTAGGCGCCGCCGGATCCTTTCCCGCCCGCCTCCCGGCCCGTGAGAATCTCGATTCCCTCATCGACGGTCCGGACCGCGTAGATGTGGAAAGTCCCCTCTTTCACGGCTCTCACCACGTCCTTTCGCAGCATGAGGTCCCGGAGATTGCTTTCGGGGATCAGGACGCCCTGCTGCCCCGAAAGACCCAGGTGACGGCAACAGTCGAAGAACCCCTCTGTTTTCTCGTTCACGCCGCCGATGGCCTGGATTTCGCCCATCTGGTTGACCGAACCGGTGACGGCGATGTCCTGGCGGAGAGGAACACCCGACAGGCTCGACAGAAGGGCATAGATTTCCGTGGAAGAAGCACTGTCCCCGTCGACGCCGCTGTAGGACTGCTCGAAAGCGATGCTGGCGCTGATGGTCAGGGGCTTGTCCTGGGCATACTTGTTTCTGAGGTACCCCCCGAGAATGAGGACACCTTTGTTGTGGGTGCTCCCGGAAAGATCGGCTTCCCTTTCGATATTGATGATCCCCGCCCGGCCCATGGACGTGGTGGCGGTGATCCGGGAAGGCTTGCCGAAAGCGAAGTCGCCCATATTGTATACCGCCAGGCCGTTCACCTGGCCGACGGCGGTACCCCTGACGTCGATCAGGATCGTTCCCCGGTCGATCATTTCCTGCAGGTGCTTCTCCAGACGATTGGACCGGAAAATCTTCGATTCGATCGCCTGATCGACATGGCTTTCGCGGACGACCGGTTCATTTTCCCGGGAGGCCCAGTAATCGGCCTCCCGGAGCAGGTCCGTTACAGCCGGAAAGCTGGTGGATATTTTTTCCTGTCTCCCCGTCATTCGGACCGCCTGCTCCGTGACGGCGGCCGCTGCGGATCGATCCAGAGGGCGAAGCCCGTCCTCGGTCGTTTTCAATCGGAGAAAAGCCGTGAATTGGCGGATCGATTCGTCCGTTCTGTCCATGGCCGAATCGAAATCGGCCCGGACCTTGAAAATCTTCTTCATGTCCTCATCGTAGGCAAAGAGAAGATAGTAAAGGGAGGGATCTGAAATAACGATCACCTTGACATCCATGTCGATCGGTTCCGGCTTGAGCCCCGTTGTGGTGAACATATAGAAGGGATCGTAGGTCTGGATCTCCATTTTCTTCGTTTTCAGGGAGCGTTTCAGGGCCGGCCAGACACCGGGTTCCAGGATGGCGTCGAGAAGGTTCAGGACAAGGTAGCCGCCGTTGGCCCGGACAAGGGACCCCACTTTGATCTTGCTGAAATCGGTGCGCCATACGCCGTTTCTGTCCAGGACCCTTTCGATGCTGCCGAAAAGGTTGCGGTAAGTGGGAAAGGACTCGATGACGACGGGCGGCTTTTCGAGATGGCCGTTGTCCACCAGGAGATTCACCCGGTAAGGCTGCAGGAGGTCCCCTTCGGGCATCATGAAGGGAAGACCGGGAACGGGCTGCGGGCGGGGCATGAAGGCCTGCACGTTGTCCGCCATGTCTTCGATCATGTCGTCCAGATGGGCATTGACCTTGGAATCCGTGTAAGTCTGCCGGAGGGGTACCAGCAGTTCCGAGGATACTTTAATGAACATGTAACGGTCCATTTTTTCGACGTTTTCCTGTATTTCCTTCTGGAGGACCCGGATTTCACGGAAGATCTGGCCGATCTCCTCCTTCAGCCGCCCCTGTTTCTTCCGCAGTTCTTCGAATTCATCTTTCGGAAAACGTCCCTTATCCGCCATCTGTTCGATTTGGTCCAGGGGGGTCGGCGTTCCATCGATCAGGGGAACCACGTCGGGACGGGTCATCTGGCCCACCTGGACATCCACCAGGGTAAAACCCTCCTCCCTCACTTTCCTGTCCAGGTCCTTGAAAAACCCCTTGCTTTTATTTTCGTATTCCTCAAGGACCTCCTTTTTCCGGCTCAGGTAATCCTGACTTTCGAAGAACCGTGGAATTTCCTTTTTCAGGGTCTCCAAGTACTCATGAATGTCATGCCGGAAGCGGGCCCCTTGTCCCGCACGGAATTCGAGAAGGAGAGGCGCTTCGGGATTTTTGAAATTATTGACATAACAGAGGTCGTCGGGAATCCTCGTCATCTTCGACACCAGTTCCTCGAGGATGGTTTTCACCGTCGAAAGACGACCCGACCCGGAGGCGCCGGTGACGATGACGTTATACCCTTCCTTTTCCATCCCGATTCCGAAACGAAGGGCTTCCACCCCCCTTTTCTGACCGATGATTTCTTTCAACGGTTCGATGCCGTCCGTCGTTTCGAAGGGAAGCGTGGCTGGATCGAGAGTCCATCTGAGTTTTTCCGCGGGCACTTTCTTTTCGGCACCGGTATTTTTCATCGTGCGGCTCCTTTATGAATTTTCCTTCTGTCTTTTCGGATCCCGGGCGGAAGGGCGCCCTGAAGAAACAAGGTTCAACGCTTCTTGATCTCCACCGTCCGAGCCCTGTCGGGTTTGCACTTGGGCAGGACGATGCAAAGGACCCCTTCGCTGAAGGTGGCCTCCGTATCATCGGCATTCACCCGGCAGGGAAGGGGGACAACCCGGTCAAACGCCCTGTAATGCCTGCCCGTGCGGATGAAATTCCTGTCGTTGCTTTGCATTTCCCTATCCGACTTTCCCCGGATCGTCAGGTAATTTTCGTGAACCGATACCTGGAGATCTTCCGGTTTCATATCCGGCAGGATGACCCGGACGATAATGGCCCGCTCCGTTTCCGTCAGGTGGACCGACGGCATTTTTCCTGCGAAGGCCGGGAAGAAGGACACGTCCATTTCATCCCGCAGGCGATTCATGAGACGGTCGAGATCTTTCTTGATCTTTTCCAATTCCTCGTTTTTCCAGATGATGAGCCCGGCCATTTCCATACCTCCCGCTTGATCGGCTGATTGTTTCCCTGTCGTTGATGCCGTCAGGTTTGACGTCAGGTTTGAATTTAGGAAAAAAAGAAGGCCCTTGCAAGCACTTTTCTGCTTGCCCGGAGGGGTGGAGGATCTTTTAATGGTCTTTTAATGGTTGAAGGTTGGCGATGAAACCCTTAGGATAAGAAAGGGGAGAACTATTTTTTCGTCAAAGGAGGGTTCATGAAGACACGATTCCATTATTTCATGCCGACAAAAATTCTCTTTGGTCCCGGCAGGCTCGGGGAACTGGCGACTACGCCCTATCTTCCCGGGAGGAAAGCCTTCATCGTCATCACTTCGGGAAAGGCCATGAAGGGGCAGGGATACCTGGACCGCGTGAGGGAGGCTCTGGAGAAAAACGGCGTATCCTCGGTGGTTTTCGACAGGATCCTTCCCAACCCCGTTTCGGAGCACGTTGAAGAGGGGGCGGCGGCGGCCCGCGAAACGGGCTGCGATTTCATCGTCGGCCTGGGCGGCGGGAGCAGCATCGACAGCGCCAAAAGCATTGCCGTCATGGCCAGGAACGCGGGGGAATACTGGGATTACGTTGTCGGCGGGTCGGGAAAGGGGAGGAAGCCCCTGGGCGGGGCCCTCCCGATCGTCGCCATTCCCACCACGGCGGGAACGGGGACGGAATCGGACCCCTGGACGGTGATCACGAAAACGGAAACCCGTGAAAAAATCGGCTGGGGGGCGGACTGCACCTTCCCCGCCCTTTCCATCGTCGATCCGGAACTGATGCTTTCCGTCCCGGCGGACTTTACCGCCTATCAGGGCATGGACGCCTTTTTTCATGCCGTGGAGGGATATCTGGCCCGGGTGAACCAGCCGGCAAGCGACCTTTTCGCCCTCGATGCCATTGAACGAATCGCCCGGTACCTTCCCGTGGCCGTGAAAGAGGGAAACAACATCGGCGCCCGGACGGCCCTCGCCTGGGCAAGCACCGAGGCGGGCTTCGTCGAGTCCCTTTCGGGCTGCATTTCCCATCATTCCCTGGAACATGCCATCAGCGCCTTCCATCCCGGGGTTCCCCACGGCGCGGGGCTCATCATGACGTCGGTGGCCTATTTCAGCTGCCTGGCGGAAAGAAACCCCGACCGTTTCGCTCCCATGGCCCGGGCCATGGGGGCGGAGGTGGACGGGCTGCCGGCGGATGAACGGCCCTTCGCATTCATATCGGCATTGAAAAAACTCATCGCGGACATCGGGATGGACGGCCTCCGGCCGGAGAAATTCGGTATTGCGAAAGAGGAGGCGGCAAAGATCGCGAAGAATTCCATGGAGACCATGGGCGGGCTTTATTCCCTGACGCCGGTAAAGTTATCCGTCGAGGATGCCGAAAAAATCCTTGTGAACTGCTTCTGACGGGCCGCTTCGCGGGGTCATGGGGCGGGTCCGGGACGCCGTTCATTTTCCGATAAACACGATTGAAACATCGGCCATGAGAGAATAAGGGAGGATGAAGAAAAGATGATGAAGAAGGGAATCGCGATCCTGTCGGTATTTTTATTCTGGACCGGGGCGGCAAGTGTCTGCGGGGCCGCAACCTATACATACTACCTGCCCTTTTTCTCATCGAAAGGCAACGGCACCGGGGTGGCCCTGAGAAACGTGAGCGACACCGCCCCGGCCCATGTGACGGTCCGGCCCTATGAATCCAACGGGACGGCAGGGACCGCCGTCGTGCTGACCCTCAATCCCCGGGGACAATGGGCGGGCATCGTCGAGGGGGGGACGGGCCGCGAAGGATGGATCGAGGTGGAATCGGACCAGGTCCTCGTGGGGCTGTGCTTCATCCAGAGGACGGCGGCGCCGAAGCTGATGTACGACATTACCCTCATCGCGGAACTGAACACCCTGCTCCACGTGCCCCACGTCGCCCAGAACAGCCGGTGGGACACGACGGTCATGGTCTGCAATCCCGATGCTTCCTCCAGCACGATCACCGTCACGGTATACGACAAGAGCGGCGTCAGCCAGGGGGCGACGACAGGCACCATTTCCGCGAGAGGGAGCAAGCAGTATCCCCTGTCCGGCATCCTGGGAGCCAAGACCCTGGACGGCGGCAGCGTGAAGATATCGACCGGCAAGGGCGTGGCCGCCTTCGCCCTGTACACGGACATGAAATACCAGGGCAACACGGGGAAGGGATACGCCGGGATCAGCGCCCTCAAACCGGGAACGGAAACCGCCGCCTCCTATTACATCCCCTTTTTCAACGACAACGGCTACGGCGTGGGGCTGGCCCTCCGGAACTGCAGCGATTCCGCCTCCGCCAGCGCGACGGCCCTGCCGAGCCGGCAGGCCGGATTGCCCCTGCTCGCTTATAACGAGGTTTTCACCCTCGTTTCCGGGGGACAGGATGCCAGGCTCGTGGCCGGCGGCTCCAATCAGAAAGGATGGATCCGGGTCCTGTCCGACCGGGCCCTGACGGGACTGTGCTTCATCATGCGGGACGGCAGCCCTCCGCTCATGTACGACATCACCCTGGACAGGGAACTGTCCACGATGCTCTATATTCCCCACGTGGCGGAAAACGACCGTTGGAACACGACCATCCTGATCTGCAATCCCAACCTGGGCGCCTGCGCCGTGGATATTACGCCTTACGGCACGGACGGGACGGCGGGATCGACCTGCTCAAGAACGATCCCGGCCAACGGAAGCGCCGAGTACAGGCTTTCCGACATTCTGGGGGGAGGAACCATGGCTTCGGGAAGCGTCGAAATCGCCTCGACCTGGGGGGTCGCCGCCTTCGCCCTCTATGAGGAGGATTACGGCAGCGCGAAGAACCCGGGCACCTGGGGCATGGGGTACGCGGGAATCAGCGCCGTCGTCGCCCGCGCGGGGGGCGAGGGCGAGGACACCCATCCCTACGACGGGGTCTGGAACGGCCATGCCGTGAGCACCTCCGGGGGGCCCGGCTGCGGGACGGCCGATTTTACCATGACCATCGTGGATTCCCGGATTACGGGATGGGCGGAGGATTCCTGGGGCGACACGTACGATCTTTCCGGCACCGTGGACGCCACGGGGCATATCACCATGGGCATCGCGGACGGCGACGACAACGTGGCCACCTATTCCGGCCAGCTCGGCGATGCCTCGGGCAGCGGGACCTGGCAGGACGACGAGGGTTGTTCCGGCACCTGGAGCGCCGACCTGTCCTGATGTTCCTCCCGGACCCCACACGGGCCCGAAGCCCCTCCGCCGGCGGGCCCCGGATCGACGACCGACGGTTCATGATCGGCGATGCCTGAACCGGGACTTCAACCCGGCGGCGGAGCCGGCGGTCCTGAAAGGCCGGTCCGCAGAGGGGGCGATGATCCCCGGAGGGGCACGGGCATCCATGGCGGGGGGAAATAAGGGGGATATGAAGATGCCCTTGAATGAGAATGCCCTGAGGATCCTCGAGGCCCGGTACCTGAAAAAGGACGATCGGGGACGGATCGCGGAAACGCCGGAAGAGATGTTCCGGCGGGTGGCCCGGCACGTGGCGGCGGCGGAAAAGCGCTTCAGCCGGGACGGTTCCGGGGGCGCCTGGGAGGATCGTTTCTTCCGCCTCATGGCTTCCCTGGATTTTCTTCCCAATTCCCCCACCCTCATGAACGCCGGCCGGGACCTCGGCCAGCTTTCCGCCTGCTTTGTCCTGCCCGTGGAAGATTCCCTCGTCTCGATCTTCGAGGCCTTGAAAAATTCGGCCCTCATTCACCAGAGCGGCGGCGGAACGGGATTTTCATTCAGCCGGATCCGGCCGAGAAATGACGTTGTATCGACCACGGGGGGCGAAGCGAGCGGCCCCGTCTCCTTCATGGAAATTTTCAATCAGGCGACGGATGTGGTCCGGCAGGGGGGAACGAGAAGAGGGGCGAACATGGCCGTCCTCCGGGCGGACCACCCCGATATCGAGGAATTCATCACCGCCAAGAGGGTGCCCGGGAGATTCGTCAACTTCAACCTTTCCGTGGGACTGAACGATTCATTCGTCCGGGCGGTCCGCGAAAACGGCAGGGTCGATCTCGTCAATCCGAGGACGGGAAAACCCGTGAGAAGCCTGGAAGCCCGGGATCTTTTCGACCTTGTCGCGGCCTGCGCCTGGGAGGGTGGGGAACCGGGGGTTCTCTACCTGGACGAAATAAACCGTCATAACCCGACGCCCCGTCTCGGGACCCTGGAATCGACGAATCCCTGCGGGGAACAGCCTCTCCTGCCTTACGAGTCGTGCAACCTCGGGTCCGTCAACCTGGCCCGGATGACCCGCCGCCGGGGGGACGGGTTCTCCATGAACTGGGAAAGACTGGAAGAAGTGATCTTTCAAGCCGTCCGTTTCCTGGACGACGTGATCGAAGTCAACCGGTATCCCCTCCCCGAAACAGAATCCATGACCCGGGGAAACCGGAAAATCGGCCTGGGGGTCATGGGATTCGCCCATCTGCTCATTGAACTCGGCATTCCCTACGGGTCGGCGGCGGCCGTCGATTTCGCCGAATCCCTCATGGCATTCGTGAACCGAAAAGCCCGGGAAGCCTCCCGGTCCCTCGCCGGGGAGCGGGGTCCCTTCCCGAACTTCAGGGGGAGCCTGCGGGAACGGGAGGGAAGTCCTCCCGCCCGCCATGCCACGGTGACGACCATCGCCCCGACGGGGACGCTTTCCCTCATCGCGGGATGCTCTTCCGGGATCGAGCCCCTTTATGCCCTGTCCTGGTCGCGGATCGTGGCGGGAAACATCGAAATCGGTGAAACGGACCCGCTCTTCCTGGAAAAAATGAAGAAGGAGGGGCTCCTGTCCCCGGAAATGCTCAAGTCCGTCCAGGCGTCGGGATGCCTTCCCCACGACGCGGAAATTCCGCTTCCCCTCCGGGATCTTTTCAGAACGGCCTTCGAAATTCCTCCGGAAATCCACGTCCGGATGCAGGCCGCATTTCAGAAGCATACGGACAATGCCGTTTCCAAGACGGTCAACTTTCCCGCACCGGCCACCCGGGAAGAGGTCCGGAAAGCCTTTCTTCTGGCCCATGACCTCCGCTGCAAGGGGATTACGGTCTACCGGGACGGGAGCCGGCCGGGCCAGGTGCTCGGCTGCGGGCTCCATCGGCCCTGCTGAGCCTCCGGAGCCCCCGGCGGGAATCGCCGTTATCCGACGATACCGCCTTCCCGGTAACGGTCGATGGCTTCCGCCGAATAACCCGCCTTCCGGAGAATCTCGTCCGTATGATCGCCATGGAGGGGGGGGAGGGTCCTGACGGACCCCGGCGTCTCGGACAGCTTGGGAAGAATGCCCACCTGGCGGATTTTTCCCAGTTTCGGGTCCTCCAGATCGAGGACCATCTTCCGGGCCAGGATCTGGGGATCGGAGAAGACCTCATCCATGGCATAGACCTTGCCCACGGGAACATCCTTGGGGGCCAGGAGGTCGAACCACTCATCCCGGGTTTTCGTCAGGAAGACTTCCTTCAGGAAGGCGAACATCTCTTCGTGCTTCCCGTCCGGTTTCCGGAAGGTCGTGTCCATGGTCCAGGAATGGGCGACGAATTCTTCCCGGCCGATGAACCGGCAGAGATTTTCCCAGAAATGGGGTTCGAGGCACCCGATGGACAGATATTTGCCGTCCTTTGTTTCATACACGGCGTAATAGGGATAGACGCCCGCAGCCCACGATTCGCCCCGTTTCATCACCGTCCCGTCGTAAAGATAATCCTGGGTGAACCATGTGAGGAGATGGAGGGCCCCTTCCATGTAGGTATGGTCGATGTACTGGCCTTTCCCCGTTTTATGCCGGGCGATATAGGCGAGCAGGATGCCGATGGCCCCGTAAAGGGAGACCCCGGCGAAGTCGGCGATCAGGTTGAGGGGAATGGACGGGGGACCCCCGGCGGGGCCGATGAGCCCGAGGACCCCGGCGATGGAAATGTAATTGATGTCATGGCCGGAATAAAGGCGGTAGGGGCCGTCCTGCCCGTAACCGCTGAGGGAACAGTAGATGATCCCCGGGTTTATGGACCGGACGGTTTCATAATCGACGGCGAGGCGCTTGACGACGCCGGGGCGGTATCCCTCGATGATGACGTCCGCCTCCCGGGCCAGCCGGTAGAAAATGTCTCTTCCTTCCGGGGCCCGGAGGTTGATCCCCATGCTTTTCTTGTTCCGGTTCAGGGTGAAAAAGGCCGCTTTCCTTCTCTTCTCCTCCCCGCCGGAAGAGTATCCCATGTCCTCCATGGGAAAGGGTTTCGCCGGTTCGACTTTGATCACCTCGGCGCCCATATCCGCGAGGATCATGGTACAAAGCGCTCCCGGCACATAATTCGACAAATCGAGAATCTTCATTCCCTCCAATGGCAGCATGGTTCCCTCCTTTATGATCATTTCAGGGGTACCCCCGTATTCCCCCGATAAAGGCCGAAGATCGATCCGGAACCCCGTCGCCTCACCGGACAGGTTCGGGGATGGGGCGGAAAACGTTTTTCGAAAGAGCCGTGGAATGAATTTCCTGAAAGGGAAAGCCTGCCCCCTTGCAACCAAGGGGACTATAACGGGTCGGGAGCATTTTTTCAACGGCTTATTGTGAAGAGCCGCCCTTCGATGATAATATGACGATCCGGAGGCTGCCGTCATGGTTCCCTTTGCGCGACAGAAAACGAAAATCGTCTGCACCGTCGGGCCGGCCTGCCGGTCCGAATCGATCCTCACCGGGATGATCCTCCGGGGGATGTCCGTGGCGAGGATCAACCTGTCTCACGGGACCCTGGAAGAGCATGGAGAAAATGTCCGGAGGATCCGGAAGGCCGCGGAGAAGACGGGAAGAACGGTCACCCTTCTCGCCGATCTTCCGGGACCGAAGATCCGCATTGGAAAACTTCGGGCGGAGCCCCTCACCCTCGAAAAGGACGCCGGGGTCACCCTGACTTCCCGAAACTTCTCCGAATCGGGCTCTTCCATACCCGTTCTCTATTCCTCCCTTTCCGAAAGCCTCCGTCCCGGGAACCTGATTTACATGAATGACGGATATATCGAGCTGGAGGTCATGGAGATCCTCGGGGACGCCGTTTTCTGCCGGGTGAACGCGGGAGGAGACCTCCTGTCCGGCAAAGGAGTGAATCTTCCCGGGGTCTCCCTTTCCCTCGAGGCCGTGACGGATCGGGATCTTTCCCTGGCCGACGCCGCGATGGAACTGGGAATCGACACCTTCGGACTTTCCTTCGTGAAAGATGCCTCGGATGTCCGGAAAATGAAGGATCACGCCGCGGCGAAGGGCAAGGACATTTTTGTGATCGCCAAGATCGAACGAAGGGAAGCGGTAGAGGCCATCGACGGCATTCTCGAGGCGGCGGACGGAATCATGGTGGCCCGCGGCGACCTGGGGGTGGAGGTCCCCATCGACGAGCTTCCCCTCCTGCAGAAAAAACTGATCCGGAAAGCCAATCTCCGCTGCCGTCCCGTCATCACGGCCACCCAGATGCTGGAAGCCATGGTGAATTCCACGAGGCCCACCCGGGCGGAGGTCGCCGATGTGGCCAATGCCATCCTCGACGGCACGGATGCCCTCATGCTCTCCGAGGAGACGGCCATCGGGCGGTTTCCCCTCGAAACGGTGGAGATGATGGCCCGGATCGCCCGATCGGTGGAAGAAAACCGGGGAACCCTGCCGGGATACCGGGGTACCCTGGACCTCCTGAAAGGGGAACTCCTGAAAGACGGACTGTCCGTTCATGACATGATTTCCCTCAATGCCGCCGAAGCGGCCGTTGCCCTCAAGTCTCCTTTCATCCTGACACCCACGACGGGGGGAAACACCCCCAGGAGAATCTCCCGTTTCAAACCGGACGGGTGGATCATCCCCCTCTGCGCCCGGGAGGAAATCTGCCGGTTTCTCGCCTTTTCGTACGGGGTACACCCCGCTTTCCGCGAGGGAGGGCCGGAAGGATGGAAAGAGGGGATCCTCGGAGATCTGGCCGGGGCCGGCATGATCGGCCGGGGGAACAGGATCCTCATCACGGAAGGAAAATACGGCGGGGTGTCGGGAGGCACGGACAGCCTGAGCATATTCACCGTCCCCTGACCCCCCCCATTCCTTCGATTCGGGACGCGACGGCTCCTTGAAAAGGCTGCGGGCGGCTGATCCTCCCCTGAAGATTTTTCAAAGCCGACGGAAAAAATCGTCAGACCTTACAATCTATCGGGGAATCATGTAAAGGAGGGTCTTAAAAGATTCCTTTGAGGGCCGGTCCGTATGGCAAAAAAGAGATTCTTCGAAGAGGAGGGGGGCCTTCTCCCGAAGGCCCTGTCTTCCGTGGACGCTTTTTACGAACTCGTCGAGGTTCTCCTGGAGGCGGACAGGACGCGCCGTTCCATTTCCCGAAGCCGTTTCGGCCCGGTCGTCGTGACGGAAGACAGAGCCGGGGAACTCCTCAACCGGGTGGCCGCCGTGACGGCGGCCCTCCTCGGGGGGAATCCCGTCCCGGGAAGCAAGCCGGCCCTGATTCTCAGGCACGATCGACAACGCCTCCCCTTTCTGTTCCTCCGGCTTTACGGCTTTCTTCTTCCCCTGTGCCTTTTCTTTTTCTATCTCACCCTGGGCCATCCCGGGGAGGATCCCGCCGTCTGGTTCGTCCGCGCCGTCCTGCTCTTTCTCCTGATATTCCCCATGATTTACAGGCGCCGGCTGAGGCTGAACCTGGAGCACCGGTGCTGCTACCGTCATGACGGCGGGGAAAAGAGCTTCATTTACATGGAAGAACTGGAGGAGGCCCCTTTTCAGTCCTATCTCGCCCATGAACATGCCCATCACGTCTATCGGGAACTTTACGGCGAACAGGGGTTCCGCTGGTTCAGGGAAGGGTGGTGCCGCATGATCCAGTGGAAGGTGTGCGAACGCCTCGCCATGGAAGAGAAGGATCCGGCTTTTCTCCACCATGTCCTCCTTCAGGTGACGGGGGAAATCAAGTTTGCCCTGACGATCATGGGCCATGCCCTGAGGCTGCGTCTTCCGCGGAGAGCGAAAAAAGTGAAAACGATTTTCCGTATCAATTCCCTGGTGAGTTTCTTTACGGGAAATCCGGGGTATGATGTGAAAAGTCTTCTCACCCACGCCCTCGGGACGGCTTTTTTCGCTCTTGCGCAAAGGCGGATATCCTTTGATGAAATGATCCTTCAACTGCCGCGCCGGGCGTCTCCGGAAAAGATATCCTTTCCCCCGCCCGGATCGGCGGTTCCCTGAGGAAAGGATATATGCATCTTTCCGTTCTGATCCCGAGAAAGCTTTCGGCGGAGGAGATGAGGGGCGTGGACCGCTTTCTACAAGAGGCCGGTTTCGAAAAAGTGGAAGAGGGATCGTACCGGGTTTCCGGCCCCTTTCCCTTGTCCGCCCGCTTTGAGGTGGATCCCGGGGAGGACCCCTTCTGGGTTGCCTGTTCCCTGGACAGCCTTTTTTTCCTGCCCCGGGAGGAAATTCTGATGACATCGGAGGGGGAGGGCCGTTCTCACGAGAGGATGTACCGCCTGGCGGCCGGCCTGGCGAAAGAAGTCCTCGGCTTCATATACGATCACCAGATTCACGGGGTGTACGGTCCAGGCGGTAAGGTCCTGGAAGATTACGGAACGGAGGGGAATATCCGGGAATACGGAGCCGTTCTTCAAAAGCACCTGAAAAAGGAGGAAGGATGAACCCTTCCGGGTTGTATGGCGCCGGGCCCGGTGTTTTTACCGCCGGGCCCGGTGTTTTTTTATCGCCGCCTTACGGGGTTTCGGAATAATCGTAAGGCGGATCGCTGGCCAGGGTCTTGTTGAAGGTCAGCGTCGCCGTTTTTCCCGTCGAGGTCTCCGTGAGGGTCATCGTTCCCGAGGCCGGGACGGTTTCCCAGTCATAGGGGAAGGTGAGATTGTCCATGGACACCGTGTACGGTCCCATGGTTCCAGCCGTTTCCGTGTCGAAAACGATTTCCGTCTCTCCCAGGGTCACGTCCACCACGATGTCCATGGGGCCTTCGCTCGTCGTCAGGTTCATGTCGATGGCATACTGGTCCTCGTCGGCCAGGCTGACCGCGACGGTGCCGCTTGAGATGGTGAAGCCGTTCATGGTGAAGTTGCTGAAGGAGACGGTAAAGGCATCCAACGCCGCTCCCCCGCCCAGGATGAGGCTCACGGAACCGGAGATGCTGTTTTCTCCGAAGGTGAGCTGGTTGAAGGTGACGGTGATCGTCCCCGAAGGATTCTCAAGGTCAACACCCTGGATGGTGCCCGAAAGAGTGACGGATCCCGAGAAGGATTGTCCGTTCCACTGGAAGCCCTGGAACTGGATGGAGCCGGAAATGGCCATGTCCCCCTGGGCGGGCTGGGTGAGGGAGATGCCGCCCGAAACGGTTCCCGTGAGGTAGGTCTGACCGTTTACGGTAATATTATTGAAGGTGGCCGTAAATTGGGCGCCTATGACCGTATCGGAAAACTGAATGTTCGAAATGGCGACGGTACCGCTTCCGGTAAAGAGGTTGCCGTCCTCCGTCGTATACCCGGCCCCGAAATCCAGGGACAGGGTGATGGTGTCGGGCAGGTTCTGAAGGTCGAAGGTGTCCGGTGTGATCGTGACAACGCTTTCTATGTTCTCGTCTTCAAGGAGAGAGGACAGGGCATCCACCCCTTCGTTTACACCCTCCGATGTAACGATGGAAAAGACCGCGTCGGTCTTGTTCTGGATATCCTCTTCCATGGTGGCCGCCGTTGTATCGCCTCCCGAAGTTCCCCCCGATTCGCTTGTCGTGCCGCCCCCCCCGCCTGTGCCGACAATGGAAAAAAGACCGAATATAAAAAGCATTACAAAAAGACCCAGACGCAATTTGCCGAATAAACCTTCAAGACACCATTTTTTCATGACCCGTCCTCCCCTTGAGTTTTATTAAAATCAGGTAAGCAGCGATTCCAGCTGCGGCCATGGCGGCCATATCGGCGGCGTCGAAGACGCCGCAGCGGAAAAAGTCTGCCGTATTTTCAAGAAACGGAATACCTCGGAACCAGGACGGGACAAGGCCTGCCGCCGCCGTTCCGTACTTCTGGCCGAGTTCGAAAACAAGGTTGATGGCCGTCCAGAAAGAGCAGGAAAAAAGGATCGTCTTTCCCGTTAAGGGAAGGAGGGCGGCGGTCAACAGGGAAAAGGAAAAAACATGGACAAAGGAGGGCAGGTGATCGCCCAGACCGGCGAGAAAGGGCGGCAGGGCCGCTGAAAAGTCCGGCGGTACCTGAAAGAGACGAAGAAAATAGACATGATCGGAGGTTCGGAAGAAAAGGTAGTGAAGAATGCCGATCAGAAGACCGGACAGCCCGACGGCGAGGGGGATCAGGTTTCTTTCATATCTCAGTTTCCTTTCCATGGGGTGACTTTACTAAAATTACTCAAAAGGTGCAAATATTCCCGAGCCTCCTGTTTCTGAAATATTTTACGGACACCATCGGCCGGGGCGTCGGACGGAGAAAATTTTCCTTGAATGATTCTGAAAAACTGCTATTTTCCCCTTCAACTTTCGAGGAGGTATTCCTTCCGTGGCAAACGAGGCGAACAAGGTGATTTACTCCATGCTCGGAGTGGGGAAGGTCTATGGCACCCGGACGGTGCTGAAAGACATCTCCCTGTCCTATTTCTACGGGGCGAAGATCGGAGTCATCGGTCTCAACGGATCGGGGAAAAGCACCCTGCTGCGCATCATGGCGGAGGTGGAAAAGGAGTTCATCGGAAAAACCATCCTGACTCCGGGGTATACCATCGGTTTTCTCGAGCAAGAACCCCGCCTCGACGAAAACAAAACCGTACGCGAGGCGGTGGAGGAAGGCGTCCAGGAGATCGTCAATCTTATCGCCGAGTACAATACGATCTCGGAACGTCTGTCCGGACCCCTTTCAGACGATGAGATGGAGCGGCTCATCGCCCGTCAGGGGGATCTTCAGGAAAAAATGGACGCCCGCGATGCCTGGGATCTCGATTCACGCCTGGAAATGGCCATGGACGCCCTCCGCTGCCCGCCCGGGGACACCCCCGTGAAGGTCATCTCGGGGGGGGAAAGGCGGCGGGTGGCCCTTTGCCGTCTTCTTTTGAAGAAACCGGACATTCTTCTCCTCGATGAACCGACCAATCATCTCGACGCCGAAACGGTCGCCTGGCTGGAGCACCATCTCCGGACCTACCCGGGGACGATCATCGCGGTCACCCATGACCGGTATTTTCTCGACAATGTCGCCGGGTGGATCCTGGAACTGGACCGGGGACACGGGATCCCCTGGAAGGGAAATTATTCATCCTGGCTGGAGCAGAAGAGGGTGCGTCTCATGCAGGAGGAAAAGAAGGAATCTCTGCGCCAGAAGACCCTTCTGCGGGAACTGGAGTGGATCCGCATGGCTCCCAGAGGCAGGCAGGCAAAATCCAAGGCACGGATCGTCTCCTATGAAAATCTATTGAGCCATGAGCCGGAAAAACGGGAACAGGAACAGGAAATTTATATCGCCCCGGGGCCGAGGCTGGGCAGGCTTGTCCTTTCCGCAGAGGGCCTGACCAAGGGATACGGGGACCGTCTCCTCATGGACGGGCTCTCTTTTTCCATTCCTCCGGGGGCCATCGTAGGGATCGTCGGTCCCAACGGGGCGGGGAAGACCACCCTGTTCCGCATGATCACCGGACAGGAAAAGCCGGACAGTGGGGCCGTCCAGCGGGGGGAAACGGTCCGCCTGGCCTATGTCGATCAGAGCCGGGACGTCCTGGATTCGGGGAAAACCGTCTGGGCGGAAATCTCCGGTGAAAACGAATTCCTCTCCTTAGGCGGGAGGCAGGTGAATTCGAGGGCCTACCTGGCCCGATTCCAGTTTACCGGAACGGATCAGCAGAAGAAGGTGGGCGAACTTTCGGGAGGAGAGCGAAACCGGGTTCATCTTGCGAGGATGCTCAAGGAGGGGGCGAACGTCCTCCTCCTCGACGAGCCCACCAATGATCTGGATGTCAACACCCTGCGGGCCCTGGAAGACGCCCTGGACACGTTTGCCGGGTGCGTTCTCGTCATCAGCCACGACCGCTGGTTCCTCGACCGGATCGCCACCCACATCCTGGGTTTCGAAGGGGAAAGCCGGGTGACATGGTTCGAGGGGAATTACAGCGACTACGAGGCCGACCGCCGGGCCAGGCTGGGGACAAGGGCGGATCAGCCCCATCGGATCAAATATCGACCGTTTACAAGACCATGACCTTGATGGGGCGGACTTTCCCCCGGAGGAAAATCATGACAGATCACAGGATGGTATTTATCAACGGCCGCTTCGTTCCCTGGGGCGAGGCGACGGTGCACCTTCTGTCCCACAGCGTCAGCCGCGGGTCGGCCATTTTTGAAGTCCTGAGCTTCTATGAAGGAGAAGAGGGGCCTTCGATCTTCCGGCTTGACGAGCATGTGTCGAGGCTCATGAGGACCGCCGGGCTCCTGGAAATGCGTCTTCCCCTGGGGGAAAAGGAGATCGAAGAAGGAGTATGCGAAACCGTGAGAAGAAACGGTCTCCGGGCGGGGTTCATCAAGATCGTGGGTTATTATTCGGGAATCGCCTATGAGATCCTTCCGCCGGAAACACAGCTCGACCTGGCGATTTTCGTGATCCCTTCGGATGGAGATTCACACCGTGCCCGGGGAAGGACCGGGAAGGGGTTTTCCATGGGGATATCCTCCTGGCGGAAGCTTGATCCCGGGACCGTTCCGGTGGAAGCAAAGGTGGCCGCCAATTACCTGAACGGCATGCTGGCCCGCCTGGAAGCAAAAAAAAGGGGGTTCGATTATGCCCTTCTCCTCGATACCGGCGGTTGCCTGGCGGAAGGGGGAACGGAATCGGTTTTTCTCATGAGAAAAGGGCGGTTGATGACGCCGGCCCTGGGGAACATTCTGGACAGCATCACCCGCCGGTCCGTTCTGGAGGTCGCCGGAATTTTAGGCCTGAATCCCTCAGAGGAGAAGATCCCGCCCGAAGGCCTCCTGGACGCCGATGAAATTTTCCTGTCGGGAACTCTGGGCAAGGTGGTCCCCATTGACCGGGTGGAGGACAGGGTGCTGGTGACGGTTCCCGGGCCGGTCACCCTTCGAATCAACGAATATATGGAAGAAATTCTTGCCGGCAGGGAAAAAAGGTTTCGACACTGGCTTTTCCCGGTACGTTGAATGTTGCCGGCGACCGTCCGAATCGGCCCCTCTCCCGGCCTCCGTAAATCCCTTGAATCCCCCGATAATTATATAACCTATCGATATTATTAGCCGATATGGATGCTCAATATCCGGGCAAAGGGGTTAAAAAGGGCCGGTTCTGATACCTTAGGAAGCACATGAACAGATTTTTCCACAGGGTTGCCCACAGAGCTGTTGATGTATTCCGGAACCATCCCGTCAAGAAAAAGGGGGGGGAGGGGAGGCTTAACGCCTCCCCTTTTTGTGACAGATGCTGACTGCCGGCCAGTGCCTACGCAAGGAGGGGGAACATAGCCACACTGGCGTATCGTGTAATGGAATCGGGGGGGGATTCCTTACCCGATGTATCTGGTCGCATCTATGGTTTTTTGTATTGCATGAAGCATGCCACAAAAAGAAGAATAGAGTTTCAAGCCATGGCAAGGAACAGGGGAGATCGGTCCCGGGGAAGAGGGAAAGGAGGGCGTAAAACGAGGAAAGAAATGTCGAGTTTCGATAATGTATCCCATGGAGGGGAAAACGCCGGTAGCTCAAGGGGTGCATCGGAAATATTTGCGACGATTTTGTCGTTCCCGGACCCTTTCAACCTTTCCGGCGGGATTCGCCTTGACGGAAAAACTTATTTTCGCCTGTCCGAGGATGAGGGATCCCCTTTCCAGAAGGCTTCGCGGGGGCGCACCCATGGAAGGGAAAAGCCGGCGAAAATTGACAAACCCGCATCGTTGTGTTAGGTCAAATAACCGTTTTTTAATCGAAATTCCGTTGACAATTGAATCGGTGAGCGAAGAGGAGATCGGCATGCGGGAAAGACCGGAAGTCCATGGCGGGAGGGAAGAGGCTGAATCGATTCCGGCGACGAAAAGATCCGTCGTCACGGGAAAGGTGGCCGCGTGGCTGCGGCTTTCCCGTCTTCCCTTCCATTCCGTGGGTGTTTTCCCGTTTGTTCTCGGGACCCTCCTGGCCTGGCGGATCACCGGGGAATTCCGGTGTTCCGTTTTCCTTCTCGGCATCGCCGGAGTGGTTCTCGTCATGCTTTCCACCTATCACAGTGGAGAATATTTCGACCGCCGGGAGGACAGCCTCTCGAGGAAACTTCACGGAAATCCCTTTGCCGGCGGTTCGCGAGCCCTTCAGGAAGGGATCCTCCCGCCCGCCGTCGCCCTCAGGACCAGCCAGATCTCCCTTGTTTTGGCCGCCATGACCGGGGTGATTCTCCAGTTCGGTCTGAAAACCGGTCCCTGGACCCTTTTCCTGGGCGGGATCGGTCTTCTCTGCGGTTTTTTCTATTCCACCCGGCCCGTCCGGTTTGTGGCCAGGGGCGTGGGGGAACTTCTCATCGGTTTCTGTTACGGGTGGCTTCCCATCGCCGCAGCTTTCTATATCCAGACGGGGTACATGCATCCCCTGATCCACTGGATGGCCGTTCCTGTGGGTCTGACGATTTTCAACGTCATCCTTCTGAATGAATTCCCGGACTACCCGGCGGACATGGAAACGGAAAAGAAAAATCTTCTCGTCCGGGCGGGGCTTGAAAAAGGGGCGAAAATTTATGCGGGGGCTTCGTTTTTCGCGGTTGCGGCTTTTCTTCTCTCCCTTCTTCGGGGGGTCGATGCAAGAGGTCTTTATCTCTATGGCATCATCGCTTTCCTTTCTTCTTATCTGGCCCTCCAGGTGTACCGCGGGAAATATCGGAATCCCCGGCTTTTGGAAATCTTCTGCGGATTGACCATCGTGGTGAATTTAGGCACGACCCTTTCCTACATTGTTTCTCTGCTGTGAAAACAGGCAGGCTTTTTGAAAAAAGAGAGAACGGATCGGATGTTTGACATGAAAGAAGTCCGTCATCAAATAAACAGCGGGCGAAAAAGGGCCGTCCGGCCCGTATTCTGGCCTTTTTCGCTTCTTTTCCGTCAATTAGGGTGCGCCGCCCTCATGGGGTACCTGAACGGATGGAACAAATTCCCCCACTGGCTCATGAATCACAGCCTGAAGGCCATTCCCGTGTCCAACGGCGCCTGGGGCATGGGGTGCATCGGGTACCCCGGACACCCCGCCTGGGAAGTGACATCGGCCTGCAATCTTCGCTGCATCCATTGTCATGCCACCAGCGGAAAACCCTCTCCCGACGACCTGGATACCGACGAGGCGAAGCGCCTCATCGACGGCCTCGCGGAAATCAGGGAATTTCGAACCATTGTCTTTACGGGAGGCGAACCCCTGGTCCGTCCTGACATTTTCGAGCTCCTGAAGCATTCGAAGGACGTCGGCTTTTCGAACATCCTGGCGACGAACGGGACCCTTATCGATGATGAAACGGCCTGGAAACTGAGAGAACACGGGGTTGTCTGCAACGCCATCAGCCTGGATTCGACCGATCCGGACACCCACAATTTCATCCGGAACCATCCGAAGGCCTTCGACCTGGCCCTCCGGGGAATCGAAGCGACGAAAAAGGCGGGCATACTCCTCCAGCTGAACACCACCGCCATGGAAATGAATCTCCCGGGGCTCGACGGCCTCATGGATTTTGCCGACCGATGCGGGGCGGCGATCATGCTCATGTATCAGCTCGTCGCCGTGGGCCGGGGGGGGAAAATCGAAAAGGCCACCCTGAAAAAACAGGCCAATTATCTGCTCAGCCGCCTCATTGCCGAAAAGCAGAAGGATATCAGCACCATCGTGGAACCTGTGGCGGGTCCCCAGTACTGGCCCTACCTCCTTGAAAATAAAGGAGGAAACGGAAAAATATGGCTCAAACTGGCGGAGCAGGTATTTCACGGCTGCGCAGCGGGAAGGGGTTTCGCCTACATCAAGGCGAACGGGGAGGTCTGGCCCTGTCCCTTCGTGGAAGTCCCGGCAGGAACGGTCAGGGAGCAGTCCTTCAAAATAATATACCGGGAATCCCCGGTTTTCGTACAGCTCAGAAACCGGGAGACCCTTCTCAAGGGTAAATGCGCCGACTGCGACTATAAGAGAATCTGCGGCGGCTGCCGGGGCCGGGCTCATGCCTATTCGGGGGATTATCTCGCCGAGGATCCGAGGTGCTATATCCGGCGGTAGGAAGGCTCACCTTGTCTTCCTGACGAGAAAATAGAGTTCCCCGCTCTCCTTCATGTGCCCCGCCATGGTTTCGGCGTAGGGTCCGTTTCCGCAGAAAAGGTCCACCCTTCCGGGACCTTTGATGGCTCCCCCGGCATCCTGGTTTACGACGAACCGGCTGAAAGGCGTCCATGACAGGATGTTTCCCCGGCCGTCAACGACGGGTTTTTTCGTCCGGATAAAAGCGAGGGCGCCTCGGGGAAACCGGCTTCCGTCGGTGGCGATGGAGCGGTCCGCCGTCACGGGTACGTTCAGGCTCCCGATGGCCCCCCGGGCGGTCCGGAAGAAGACATAACTCTCGTTGCGGTTCAGCACGGTTTCCAGGTCTTCCGGGTGGTCTTCCAGGTGTTTCCGGATGCTCTGGAGGGAAACCTCCTCGCGGGAGAGCTTTTCCAGCTCGATCAGATACTTTCCGATGCTCCGGTAAGGCCTTCCGTTGACATGGGCGTAAGTCACGTGGGTCGAGGATCCGTCGGGAAACTCGACGACGCCGGATCCCTGAATATGAAGAAAAAAGAGGGCCACGGGATCGGAAACCCAGAGGATTTCCAGATCCCGGCCGGCCAGGACCTTACCGGAATCGATTTCCTCCCGGGAATAATAGGGAACCACCTCCCCGTCCTCGAGACGGCCGATCAACCGGATCCCCCGGTATTTCTCATTGAATTTGCCGAGGTGAATCACGAGATGGTCCTCCGGCTTCCCGTACAGGGGGTAGCGAAAAACATCGGTTGGAAACCAGCATCCCTTCAGGATGGGTTCGTAGTAGCCCGTGAAGAGGACGGAACCCTTCCCGTCCCGGCCGGTGGACCGGTACAGGCGAAAGGACGCTTCCATGCGGTCCTGGAACTCCCCTGCGGAGCGGGAAGTCCTCAGAATCCGGAGAAACTCGTGCAGGGTTTCCCGGAGTTCCCCAACGGTGAACCGGTCCTTCCCGAAGTCGACGGTCCGGTCCCCGGGAAGGCCGTCGTAGTACTGGAGACTCCGGCCAACGGCCAGTTCGAGGCTCCTGAACTGAAGGTCATCGAAAAACGGCGGAAAATCCTTTTTTTCGATGGGAATGAGAGCCGGGGGGAGAGGCGAAACGGGCTTTTCCGCCACGGGGGCGCAACCCGCAAGGTGGAGAATGAAAAGAAGTACGACATTCAGTACTATTTTCCCCGTCCTGTTTTTTACAGGACCGGGTCCGCGGCCTTCATGGATCCCCGGTATCCGGGGCGGAGCGACAGGGGCCGGGTGACGGCCGGCCCGGGGCCCGCGGGACGCCCCCTTCATCGTCATTGTTTTGTCAATCGGCATTATTTTGTCAAGAAACATGGATGAATCCGCAAACAGTCCGAAGGCAGGGCTTCTTTCGTGACAAAGATTATGTTCAAAGTTCGAGGATCATCGCCACTTCGTCACAGAAGTCCGGATATTTCGGGCACTTGAAGCAATCGGACCAGATCTTCTCCGGGAGGATGGAACGGTCCACTTCCAGGAAATTGAGGCTTCTAAAGAAAACACGCTGGTAGGAGAGGGTGAAGACCCGGTATATTTCCAGGGTGATGGCCTCGGAGATGCAGGCTTCCACGAGGGTCCGGCCGATGCCCTTTCTCCGGTGTCCTTCATCGACGTAAAGGGAGCGGATCTCCGCAAGGTTTTCCCAGAAAATGTGCATGGCGCAGATCCCGATGATCGGCCCGCCGTCGCCGTCGAGGTAAACATAAAAATCCCTCAGGGACCCGTAAAGGTCCATGAGGGAGCGGGGGAGGATTTCCCCCTTTCCCGCCGAGGCGTTGATCATCCGGTGAATGGTTTTGACGTCGCTGACTCTCGCTTTTTTCAACATTTCCTTTCCCGGGTCATGAACTCTCTTTTCCTGATTTCAACATTTCCCGGGCATGTTCCCGGGCCTTGTCGCTGACCGTGACCCCTCCGAGCATACGGGCCATCTCGTTGAGGCGCTCCTCTTCCGCGAGGCGCCTCATGTCCGTTTTTGTGCGCCCCCCCGTCACCGCCTTTTCCACGAGGAAGTGATGCCGCCCGAAACAGGCGATCTGGGGCAGGTGGGTGATGCACAGGACCTGGTGGTGCGCGGCCGCCTCCCGGAGTTTTTTCCCCACGACTTCGGCGGCGGCGCCGCCGATTCCCGCATCCACTTCGTCGAAGATCATGGTCCGCACGTCGCTCCTCTTTGACAGGACCTTTCGAATGGCCAGGGTGATGCGGGAAAGTTCCCCGCCCGAGGCAATGCGGTTCAGGGGTTTCAATTCCTCTCCCGCATTGGGGGAAAGGAAAAATTCGATCTCGTCGGCGCCGGAAGGGGACAGGGCCGCCGGGTCTTTTCCCCCGGACCAGGCCTTGTGAAAAAAAACTCTGAAAGAGGTGTTTTCCATGCGCAGGCTGTGGATTTCCTCTTCGATGTTCCTTTCCAGGACGGAGGCCGCTTCCTTCCTTTTCTCCGATAAAAAACGCGCTTTTTCCAGGAGAAGGGGGTGAAGGGCGGATTGCTCCTTCCGGGCCCTTTCGAGATCCTCCTCCGTGTCTGACAGGGCTTTCAGTTCCGCCTTCAGGCCCGCCCCTCTGGCCAGGACGGTTTCCAGGGTTCCGCCGTATTTCCTTTTCATCCGGTTCAGGTACTCGATCCTCTCCTCGATTTTTTCGATCCTGTCGGGGTCGAGAAGAATCCCTTTCCCGTAATCCCGGAGAAGGAAAGCGGCATCCTGGAGGGTGTAATAGGCCCCTTCAATATGTTCAAGCGATATATTAATGTTTCTATCTATCTCTATGATATATTTGATATTTGATATAACGGCAGATAGCTTTTCCAGGGCGGCGCTCTCGTCGGAATACAGATTCGCAAAAGAGTCCTCCGCCAGTTCCCGGAGCTTCCTTCCGTGCGTCAGCAGCGTCCGTTCCTCCAGGAGCGCCTCGTCCTCTCCGGGCCGGATCTTTCCGTCGTCGATTTCCTTCAATTGGAAAAGGAGAAATTCTTCCGTTCGGAGCCGTTCCTCCCGCCTCTTTTCCAGGGAGGAGATCCTTTCCCCGATCTCCCGGTAACGCTCATACAGCCGAAGAAAGTCCTCCCTCAATCCCTCCAGGTTTCCGAACCTGTCCAGGACGGCCAGGTGGTGGTCCGGGTTCAGGATGCTCTGATGTTCATGCTGGCTGCATATGTTCACCAGGGATTCGCCGAGAAGGGAGAGGGCCGACAGGGTGGCCAGGGACCCGTTCACATAGGCCCGGTTTTTTCCCGTCCGGGAGATGATCCGCCTCACAACGATCTCGTCCTGCCGTTCAAAACCCAGGGTCTCCAGTCTTTCCTGGAGATCGGGGCTGTCCCCGATATCGAAGAGGGCTTCCACCACGGCGGCGTCTTCCGATGAACGGATCCAGTCCGTCGATGCCCGGTCCCCCTGAAGGAGGCCGACGGCCTCCAGGATGATCGATTTTCCCGCACCGGTCTCCCCGGAGATGATAGTGAGCCCCTCGGAAAAGGAAACCCGGAGGTCGTCGATGATGGCAAGATTCCGGATATTCAGCTCTTTCAACATGGCACTTCAGGGCAGCCCTCCCCATCCAAGCTTGGTCCGGACGATTTCCAGGTAGTTGTGGTAGGGCGACTCCACCAGGCGGATCAGGGTTTTCGACCTTCGGACCTCGAAGGCCTCACCGGACCGGAGGACCCGGGAGATCTGTCCGTCCAGGGTCAGGGTGGCGCACTCCTCCTTGGTCCACAGAACGACCCGGATGACGGCGTCCGGCGGCAGCATGACGGGGCGGTTCGTCAGGGTATGGGGGCAGATGGGATTGACGATGATGGATTGAAGTTCCGGAAAGACGATGGGGCCCCCCGCTGACAGGGAATAGGCGGTGGAGCCCGTGGGCGTCGCGATGACCAGGCCGTCGGCTTTGAATGTGTTGAGATACCGGTCGTCCACGAAGGTTTCCAGATGGATCATCCGCGAGAGGTTTCCCCGGTTGATGACCACGTCGTTCAGGACGGTCTCGACGGCGTTCTCCGTTTCCCCGCCGGGGAACCGGACGTCCAGCATCATCCGCTTCGACGTCTCGAACCGGCCGTCGAGAATCAGCTCCATGGTGGAGAACATTTCGTTCAGGTTCACCACCGTCATGAATCCGAAACCGCCGAGGTTGATCCCTACGATGGGGACTTCGTGCCCCGCCGCGGTCCGGGCGGCGGAGAGAAGGGTTCCGTCTCCGCCGAAAACCGCGATGAGGTCCACCCGGGCGGGAAGGATGTTCCGGGCCGTTCCCGAGCCGGCCCCCGTTTTCCCGGCGATTTCCTCCTCGAGAAGGACCTCGATGCCTCTTTCTTCAAGCCATTCCCGGAGTTGAAGGGTGCATTGGACGGCATCCTTCTTGTCCGTGTTGGCGATGATCCCTACTTTTTTCAAATGCATGACCATGCTTGAAAGGTCTCCGAAAAGAATCCTGTCCGGCCCGCGGCAGCCCTTCGGAATATTCGCGCCACGGACAATACGCCTCCTATGACTATCACAAAAATGGATTTCCTGTCCATGCGAAAGGGAAGACCGGAAAAGTGAAATCGCCTTGACAGCCCCCCTGAAACTGCGTAAGGTTCGGCTCAATTCAGACAGGGAAGGATGAATCATGGGACTCTTGAAGGGGAATTTTTCTTTTGTCATATACCGGGTCAACGGCGATCTCCCGGGCGGCTTCAGGGATTTCGCGGACCGGCAACTGAAAAGCTTCGCTTTTCAGGAACTCCTGCCCACCACGGAAAAGTCTTTCGGCTGGACAAGCCTGGAAAACCCCCTGGATACGACCTTTCCGTATCTTTCCTATTCCGTGGGCGATTACTTTACCTTTCTCCTTCGGATCGATCGCAAGATCGTCCCTCCCTCCCTGCTGCGGATCAGGATCCTGGAACGGGAGAAAGAGCTGAGGGAGGAGAAGAAACGGAAAAAGCTATACAGGAACGAGAGGGAGGAAATACGGGATGCCGTTTATCTGTCCTGCCTTTCCAGGACCCCCCCGACGCCGTCTTTCTCCGAGATCTGCTGGAACCTGACGACGGGAAAGCTTCTTTTCAGCGGATCGGGAAAGAAAACCCTGGAGGACTTCGAGGACCTTTTCAAAAGGACCTTTGAAAGGAAGCTCACGCCCTGGCTTCCCTGGGACCTGGAGGACCGGGACAGGGAAACGGCGGATAAAATGCTCGCCATCACCGGGGAGGGAGCGGGCCAGGCTTCCGCGGAGGGTAAGAAGGATTTGTCCTTCCTGGGCATGGAATTCCTCTCCTGGCTCTGGTTCAAGAGCGAGGAGAGGGGCGGGACGATCCTCCTGCCCGGAAGGGGCGACATGGGGCTCATTTTCGTGCGGAAAATCGTTCTCGTCTCCGGGGAAGGGGAATATGCCGAAACGGTGACCTGCCAGGGCATTCACGCGGACTTGAGGGAGGGTAAGGCGGCCCTGCGGGAAGGCAAGAAGATTCGGGAGGCCCGGCTCCGGGTCGATTTGGGATCGGAACAGTGGGAGTTCACCCTGAAGGCCGATACGTTCAGATACCAGTCCCTGCGGCTTCCCGTGACCGTGGATTTTTCCGATGAGGAGGAGGGCCGGGAGGGCCGTCTCCTGGAACGGATCCAACTGGTGGAAACCCTTCTCGGGACCATGGAAAAGCTTTTTCAACACTTTCTGACCCTTCGCCTGTCCCCCAGCTGGGACCGGGAGGAACAGGCGGGAATACGGAAATGGCTTGAAGAATGACGGACAGGGGGATTCATGACGGCGCGAAGTCCGGTCTTTTCCTTCCATAACCAGGTGGACGCCTATCTGGATTTCATCGCCGTGGAAAAGGGGGTGTCCCGGAACACCCTGGAGGCCTACGGCCGCGATCTGAACCGTTTCATCGTTTATCTTCAGGAAAAGGAGAAGGTGAGGGACGTTCACCGCATTACCTCGGACCACGTGATCGCCCACATCGGGGATCTCCGTTCCCAGGGATTGAACAGCCGGTCGGTCAACCGGGCCATCGCCGCCATCCGGGGATTGTTCCGCTATCTCCTGATGGAGGAACTCATCGAGGAGAACCCCGTTTCGGACATCGTTTCGGGCAAGGAACTGGTGCACCTGCCCCACACGCTGACCCGGGAGGAAATGGACCGCCTCCTGGAGCAGCCCGATGAAACGACCCTCCTGGGACTTCGGAACCGGGCCATGATGGAGTTCATGTACGCCACGGGGATCCGGGTGACGGAACTCATATCGATGACCCTGGGCCAGCTCAACTGGCAGGTGGGGTTTGTCCTCGTCCGGGGCAAGGGAGACAAGGAGCGGATCGTGCCGGTCGGCCGGTCCGCCCTGAACCATTTGAGACAATATCTGGAACAAGCCAGGCCGAAACTGCTGAAGGGATCCCGGACGGATATTCTCTTCCTGAACCGCTCCGGAAAAGGGCTCACCCGCCAGGGATTCTGGAAAATCATAAGGGAGTCAGCCCTCAGGGCGGGGATTCAAAAGCGCATTCACCCCCATGTGTTCCGTCACTCCTTTGCCACCCATCTTCTCGAAGGGGGCGCCGATCTCCGTTCCGTTCAGGTCATGTTGGGCCATGCCGACATCTCGACGACCCAGATCTATACCCATGTGACCCGGGAGCGACTGAAGGAGATCCACCGGAAATACCATCCCCGGGGTTAGAATCTACGAAAACCTTGACACCGCAGGCCCGAGAGGCTATAGCTATGACTGCTTTTCCCGTGCCTGGGTGGCGGAACTGGTAGACGCAAGGGACTTAAAATCCCTCGGTCTTTATGGCTGTGCGGGTTCGATTCCCGCCCCAGGCACCAGGAATAAATACGGGAACTCAAGTCTCAGGCCCGGCGAATTCCAAAAAAGCTCCATGGTATCGCCTGAGGGAATCAGTATCCCCGGCTGCAGCCAAGCATATGCGTGGGCGATATTTTTTCCGCAACCATGTCCGTCAGCTTCCCGTACCGGGTGAGCGCCGGCTTCTCGTAAACCCTTTTCTCCTCTTTTTTCTCTTCACGGGATTCTTTCATGACCCCCTCCTTGATGCGGGAAAAAAATTTCATATACACTCCCTCTCGTATCTTTCCTTTATCTTTCGATGGCGCATTAATGGACTTACGGTGCCGTTTCCTGTCTCCGTCTCCCACGGATAATTCCCGAGAGCGCCAAAAGGACGGAGAAGATGATTATACCCCATTCGGAGAACGTGGGGATTGCACGGCCGGAAGAGGCGGTGAGCGTATCGTATCCGGTCACGGTTAAGAGTGTCACCGGGTTTGAGCCGCCGACCGTTGTCTCCAATCCGTCAGGATATATGTTATCTCTGCCTGTTGAAGCGTCATAGGGCATGCTGGCATAATGAATACTGCCGGATTTAAGAGATTGCGGCGAATAAAATTCGATGGAGCCTCCAGGCTGTAATCCGATCGAGGCGAGGTTAAGCTGAAACTCGTAGATCCTGTGAGGGGTGATCGGGCCATTGGGACTTGTCCCGAAACCCTTTGCCGAAGACCCTGAAGCCCCGTTTGAAAATATCTGCTCCAGAGGAGTGGTATCTCCTCCCCAGATCTCAATGGCGTGATAGCCGGGCGCCGGCGGCATTCCAAAGACGAGAAGGCACTCGTCGGAGTCGTCTTCCGTTTGATCGTCAACCGCATCGACGAGGACGTAGAGATTGTTGGAATCGTTGAGAAAATAGACATACGTTTCAATGTCGTAAATGGCGCCGTCAAGGTAGAGTTGATAGGCCCCTTCCCACTCGGTCGATCCTGCCGCCCCGTCGATCGTCGGCGCCGGCCAGACAAGGGGGTTTGAACCGACCGCCCCGTAAGAGACAGAGCCGTCTGACATGAACATTGCCATTACAGATAATGCAACCGCCCAAAAAGCCGCCTTTTTCACGTATAGACCCCCCCTTCGCTTTGTTACGGAACCGCTTCCAGGGCGGCAGGCATGGAGCGTAACCCGCAACCCGCTCCCGCAACAAGGTGAAATAAAAAAAGACTTGTCTGAACGTATTGTAATTCATACTGATACTTTCTTATTAAGTCAAGTTTTTCCTTCAGATTTTTTCCGACCGTTTGTGGTTGACCTGTCATCCCGCGCGGCGCCGGCAGCCTGGGGGGGGATTTCATCCCCCGAGGGGTTCAGGGAGAAAACGGCCCCCGGAAACGGCTGCCTGCAGACGGGTCCATTTTCCTTGACCGCATCAAAACGTGCTGTTATTTATATCCATCGGATGCTCCGGGATTCTGACCGGATCGGAGAAGAATGTCATCACGGACTTTGGGAGGTCATCTCATGCCTCGAGTTCTGAGTGAGAAAGAGCTTAAGAAGTTATCACTCGAAGCCGAGAGGGAGACCCGTCTGCGCAAGATGGCTGAAGATGATATCAGCGGGCTGGGTTCGCACTATAATGCGTTTATCCACAGTTTCCCGGAGGGCATTTACCGGATAGAGCATATTCCCCCGATACCCATAGATCTTCCTGAAGAGGAGCAGCTGCGCGCAACCTTCAACAATGGGATTGTGGCGGATTGCAACGATAGTCTGGCCCGTATGTACGGGTATGACAAGGGAGAGATGATCCGGGGAGTCAAGCTGACAGAATGGACTAACGGTGAGGATCCCTATATCAGGAAGGTTTATCTCAATATCATCCGATCGGGATATCGAATGGCGGACTTCGAGACCCGGGAGAGGGACCGAAAGGGAAAGACGCACTATTTTCTGAACAGTGTGGTCGGGATCGTAGAAAATGGGAAATTATTACGTACCTGGGGCACCCAGCGCGACATCACCGAACGCAAGGAAATGGAAAAGAGCCTGAGGAAGGCGCTTGCGGAGCTGAGGATATTAAAAAAGCGCATCGAGCAGGAGAGTTCTTTCCTTCAAGAGGAACTCAGGTGTACGCACAACTTTGAGGAGATCATCGGCGAGAGCAAGCCGCTTAAGCAGGCCCTGTACAAGAGCGAGCAGGTTGCTCCGACGGACGCGACAGTAATCATCCAGGGGGAAACGGGGACCGGAAAGGAGCTTATTGCCCGTGCCATCCACTCTATCAGCCTCCGCAAGAACCGTCCCATGTTGAAAGTGAGCTGTGCGAACTTCAACCCCTACCTCATGGAGAGCGAATTGTTCGGGCATGAGAAGGGTGCCTTCACGGGTGCCGTGAATATGCATCTGGGTCGTTTCGAAGTTGCCGACGGCTCGACGATATTTCTTGATGAGATCGGTGAGATGCCCTTCGGGCTTCAGGCCAAGCTGTTACGTGTTCTCCAGGATGGCGAGTTCGAACGACTGGGGGGGGCCCGCACCATCAAGGTGGATGTCCGCGTACTGGCTGCCACCAACCGGGAACTGTCAAAAGAGGTTCAAGAAGGCCGTTTCCGGGAAGATCTCTTTTACCGCCTGAATGTTTTTCCCATTATGCTGCCGCCCCTTCGGACACGCAAAGAGGACATCCCTCTGCTCGTCAGGTATTTCCTCAGCCGTTGCAATAAAAAAATGGGAAAGCGGGTGGATATCGTCCCCCGTGAGACCATGAAAGACCTCATGGATTACCCTTGGCCGGGAAATGTCCGGGAACTGAAGAATGTGATCGAACAGGCCGTGATCACAACTCCCGATTCCACCCTTCGGGTAAACTTCCTGAGAAAGATGTATCCAAGCGCCCACAATGTCTGTCGTCTGGAAGAGGTGGAACGTGATCACATATTGCAGATTTTGAAGCAGAGCGCCTGGCAGATCAAGGGCGAACGAGGTGCGGCCGCCGTCCTTGGGCTCAATCCCAGCACGTTGCGCTCCCGGATGAAGAAACTCGGTATAACAAAGCCCGGGCGCAATAAATGAAATATCGATAAGCGCCCCTTTCCTGAATCCGTTTATTTCGATCATTACGCCCCCGTAAAATAACGGTGAAAAAGCATGCCTTCCCGGGAGTCTTAAAGGGCCGCATTTCACCCCCGCCCATCTTTCGAAGCCCGTTCGCCTTCCCGATCCGACAAAACGGGTTGGCCGCAAAGGGAGCCCCGGCGCCGAACCCCTTAATCCCTTTCGCCGCCTTCGTGTCATAAGCCCCTTCAAAGAACTCCAGCTTCGAAAATCCCCGCTGTCACATCTCTTCGTGGGGGCCTCCGTGGATGTTCAGCATTGGCCTTGACCCCGTCAGTTTAAACCACATGCCCGATGGATGGCCTCCCTTTCAAACCTGTTTTGGGCAGAAGCGCCCCCCCCCCCATTTATGTATTTTGCAAGCCCGGGACACTGAAAGGGTGACATCCCGTCTCGGGTGTTAAATGTCGTCCTTTCATGATCGCCTTCATCCTCTTCCGTTTCAATAATATCCTATGTGATCGGTGTGTTAGGAGCGACACGGCGGACCGGCAATCCTGGCATGTAAATTGCCTGTTAATGAATCGTATCGCGGATGGATGATTGCACGGATAAGGGTTTTATGAAAAGTCGACACAGGGTTGATGAAAGAAATTGCAAATCCATGTAATAAAGGAGGCCAATATGGGTAAGATGTGGGGGATTAAGGATATCCGGCCAGGCAGAATTGCGGTGGCGCTCGTTTTGCTCCTGTGGGGATACGCCAATGCCGGCGCATTCGACATCCCGACGGGAAACGAGGATATCGGGATTCGCTGGGACAACACTTTCCGGTACAATCTCGGGTACAGGATCGGCAGTCAGGATGATGCGATCATAGCCAATCCCAATCTCGACGACGGGGACCGCAACTTTGAACACGGCATTGTCACGAACCGGATAGACGTTCTTTCCGAGTTCGACGTGACTTATAAGAAGAATTACGGGATACGGCTCAGCGCGGCCGGCTGGTTCGATCAGGCTTACAGGAACCATCTGGACAACGATTCGATTGCCACTTCGAACCATTTCGACAAGAATGGCCATCAGGCTCTCGGCTTAAGCGATTACGTCGAAAGGTATTACGCCGGACCGGACGGTGAGTTTCTCGATGCCTTCGCTTTCGGAAATTTCGATATTGCGGATATACCGCTCCAGGTCAAGGCCGGGCGACATACGATCTATTTCGGCGAAAGCCTGGGACTGACCGCCGTACTCAACGGGATTGCCTATGCCCAGTCGCCTCTTGACATAGCCAAAGGATATGCGGTGCCGGGTACCAGCTTGAAAGAACTGTTCCGTCCCCTTAACAGCGTTTCGGCGACGGTACACCCCGCCAGCACATTTTCGATTACCGGGCAATACCTGTTGCAGTGGGAGTGCAATCGTTATCCTGAAACCGGCACGTATATGGGCATCTACGATTATATGTTGTCGGGAGCGGAAGCGTACCTGGACCCGATGCTTGGAAAGATCGAAAAAGGGGACGACATTACTCCGACGAACTCAGGGGATTGGGGGGTTGCCCTGCGCTGGAGTCCCGAGTTTCTGGACGGGACGGTCGGCTTGTATTATCGCAATTTTTCAGATAAGTTCCCGCAGTTGCACGTGAACCTGGATCCTCTGATGAGCGGTTCGAATGCCCGGTACAACCTGGCTTATGCATCGGGAGTCCATCTCTACGGCATCAGCATGACCAGGCAGATTCTGGGCGCCAGTGTTGGAGCGGAATTCTCCTACCGTCAGAACATGCCCCTGGCGAGCGATGCGATCTATGTCGCCAGTGATGCCACTGCCGCCGCATTGGGACTTCCTCCCGGCAGTTATACAACCTCTCTTCCCAATTCCGGTGACACCGGGGGAGCGCGGGGCGACACCTTTCACGGGGTGCTGAATTTCCTCGGCCTGATTAACGATACGTTTCTGTTTGACACGGCACAGTGGACGGCGGAGTTCAGCTGGAACCGATGGATCCGGGTGTCGCAGAACGAATCGGTCTTCAAGGGTCGCGACGGCTATGACGCCATTGACGCCGTGACAAAAGACGCTCTCACTCTTGACCTCGCCTTCACGCCTACGTGGTTTCAGGTTTTCCCCGGGGTGGATCTGCTGATGCCCCTCACCTACGGGAGAGGGCTGACGGGCAACGCGGCTACCGGTATCAGCAACGAACGCGGCGGCTACTGGAGCGTCGGCCTGTCCGCCGACGTCCTGTCGCGGTATCGCATCGATCTTGCCTACGTCGATTATTTCGGCGACTACTCCACCGATCCAGCAGGGGCCGTCTCTGTCAATAATGGCGATTATTCTCTGCTTAAAGACCGCGGTACCCTGTCCCTCACAATCAAAACCACCTTTTAAGGGGAGGTAGGAATGATGAATTTTTATCGATTATTCATAGCATGCTGTTTGGTGATGGCCTATGTCGGAATTGCCGTCGGGGAGATCACCCCCGAAGAGGCAAAGAAACTCGGCACCGTCCTGACGCCGGTCGGGGCGGAAATCGCGGGGAATAAAGACGGTTCAATCCCCGCTTACGACGGCGGGCTTACTGAGGCGCCCGCCGGCTATCAGCAGGGCTCCGGAGTGCGTCCGAGCCCCTTTGCCGATGAGAAACCCCTGTTTTCGATTAACCGCGAGAACATGAATCAGTTCGCCGACAAGCTTACTGAAGGCACGAAGGCGCTGATGAAAAAGTATCCCGGTTATCGCATCGACATCTACAGGACCCACCGTACGGCGGCCTTCCCCCGGTATGTGCTGGATGGAACGGTGAAACAGGCCTTGACGGCCAAGAACACCGATAATGGTCTTTCGATAGCGGATGTTCACGCGGCCTACCCTTTTCCCATTCCGAAAAATGGTTATGAAGCCATGTGGAACCACATGGTTCGCTTCCAGGGCCTCGCTTTTGAACATAAGCCCCGTTCCATGGTCGTAGATGCCGCCGGACGACCGGCAATGACGTACGAATCGGACGAGTGGCAGGACTTCCCGTACTGGGATCCGGAGAAAGAATCACACCCGCTGTATTTTCGGGGCAAGGATATCTGCATCGGGCCTCCGAGATCGGTCGGCGAACAATTAATGGTGTTCGAGGCGCTTGATATGAATAAAAAGGGACGGCGCGTCTGGCAGTACCTGCCCGGGCAGCGGCGGATCAAGCTTGCCCCGGACATCGCCTTCAATACGCCGAACACACAGATAAACGGTGTCGCCACATACGACGATTATACGCTCTACAACGGTTCGATGGCGCGATACGACTTCAAATTGATCGGCAAGAAGGAGATGTATGTTCCCTACAGCAACTACAAATTGGTCTACGATTCGAAGCGGGACGAATTGTTGAAGCCAAATCACCTCAATCCGGACATCGTTCGTTGGGAACTGCACCGGGTCTGGGTGGTGGAGGGGACTCTCAAGCCGGACAAGCGGCACATATACAGTAAACGCACATTCTATCTCGACGAAGATACATGGACCATACTCGCCAGCGACGAGTATGACGGGCTCGGGCAACTGTACAAGGCCGGATTCTTATACATTGTGCAGAACTATGATGCGGGGACGCCTTTTTCGACAACTCACGGTCACTATGATCTGAATGCCGGCAATTACTCACTGGACGTCTGGCCTGGCGAAACCGGCGGTCTCCATTACAAAAAGCCCCGTTCGGAAAGGGAGTGGAGTCCTGAAACGCTCAGTGGCAGCGGCCTTCGGTAACGTTTGAAAACAAAAAGTGCTTTCCATGGCCCGGTCTCCGGAAGGTACGACTGCCGGGATCTGTAACACCGGCGGTTAAGGTGATGCCTCGGCGCGCACCGGAGAAGCGAGGGTTTTCTGCGCCCGGGAAAGGGTCGCGGAATCAAGCGGGAAATTCAAGGGATTCAAAATTTAGAGAGGAGAGAAGCAGTCATGTTCAAAGGGTTGGGTGTGAATCACATCGGTATGGGAGTCAATGACTTAAGCAGGATGAAGGAGTTTTACGGCCGGACTTTGGCGTTCAATCAGCCGATGGCGGTTTTTGAGGATACCTGGAATCCCATGAGCGAGATGTTTCGGGGTTCGACGCATAAGCTGGACGGGATCATGTTCAGCCAGGAAGCCGGCGGGGTCGTTGTGGAGTTGATCCGGATGGCGGTTCCGCTCCCGAAAGCGATTCGGAACGGCACGCGGTACGGGGATATCGGCGTGAACAAGATGACGATCGCCGTTTCCGATATCGATGCGTTTATCGAGGGATATAAGGATAAGGTGCGTTTCTGTTCCGAGCCGAAGGCTACGACAATCCCGGGATTGGGTTCTTATCGTTTCGTGTATGCCCGCGACCCGGAAGGAAACCTGATCGAGTTCATTTCCGGCGCGGAGGGAGGGGGGATTTTCGGCGGGTGCCAGTGGATCGGCGTCAGCGTGACGAACCTGGAGCGATCCAGGGCGTTTTATCGGGATCATTGCGGTTTCGATACCGTGGTGGTTGAGACGCATGAGAATTTTTCCGGGTTGGTGGACGAGGTTGCCGAAGCGAAGAACGCGCGGGTCCGGTCCTGCATTCTTTCAAACAGTCATGGCGGCGGGAAGCTGGAGCTGTACGAGCTTGTCGAGCCCCGGGGGAGATCCATTCCTTTCAATGCCCGATGGGGGGATTTCGGCTGTCTGGAGGTGTGCCTGACCATCGATGACGTTTTTCATACGGCGAAGGAGCTGGCGGCCGCGGGAATCGAATTTCTTTCGCATCCCACATGCATGGATGCCGCAGAGGGAGAGGCGTGGTTCCTGTACGCCAAGGATCCCGACGGGATTCCGGTGGAGATGATTTCCATCACGCCGCACTGAGGGGGGTGCCGTTCTCGATAGGGTTCACGAACGGCCGTGCCCGGGTCGGCTGAAAAAGATGACCGGATCCGGGGCTCGGCAGCATATCGGGATCGGGAACGGCTTCACGAAAAGGGGACTCGAACAGGAGCTACCGATGTTTTCTCTCAAGGATAAAGTTGCCGTGATTACGGGTGCCGCGTCGGGAATCGGCCGGGCCGCCGCGTTGCGTTTTTCGAAAGCCGGTGCAAAGTTAGTATTGGCGGACATCACTGAAAGCAGTGAAATCGGGGAAGCGACAGGCGGGATTTTTGTCAAAACGGACGTGTCGTCTGAAAAACAGATTCGGAGTCTTATGGAAGCCGCCGTTTCGCATTTCGGTAAACTTGATGTGGTGGTGAACAATGCGGGTATTGCCGGCACCACGGGGGACATCGCAGACATTGAAGAAGCGGATTTCGATCTTGTTCAGAAGGTCAATGTCAAAGGGGTGCTCTGGGGGATCAAGCATGGAGCAAGGCATATTGCGAACGGCGGTTCGATCATCAACACGGCGTCCTATGCCGGGCTCAGTGCCTTTCCCGGCTATGGGAGCTATACGGCATCGAAGTCCGCCGTTATCGGTCTGACGAAGACGGCGGCGCTGGAACTGGCGCCGCGCGGCATTCGTGTCAATTGTGTCTGTCCGGGAACCATTGATACCCCCATCAATATCGGGGCAGGCGAGCTTGAACTGGCACTCGCGAGTTATCTGACGCCTCTGGGACGAATCGGGCTGCCGGAGGAAGTTGCGTCCCTGATCCACTTCCTGGCCAGTGATGAGAGTTCGTACATGACCGGATTGGCCATTCCCATAGCGGGCGGAATATCCGCGGGAATCGGGTTGGGTATCATCGGAGGATTGTGCGAGGCGCTGGAAAAGCGTTCTTCCGCCTGATTCTCATCACCATGGGGTGTCCCCCCTGCGGATCTCCGGATGGAGAGGACACGACCCGGTTGTAAAAAGGAACGGGTTTCCCCTGTATCCCGAAGTCAGGAATACTGCCGATAATGACGATTCGTGCATAGGGGCGCCGTCCTGGCCCCAAGAGGAAGAGAGATGTGTTTACGATCTGTTTACACCGTGTTTATGGCCGTTGCATTGATTCTTTCTGCAACGGTTACCCGTGCAGGTTTCCAGGACGTCCTCGACACGCCGACGATGACGAGCGCCCTTGCCAGTAAAAGCTTTTTGAACGGAATCGCCCTTGCGGGAAAACGCCTGGTGTGCGTCGGCTGGAGAGGCCACATCATTTATTCCGATGACCGGGGGGGGAACTGGAAACAGGCCGGCGTGCCCGTCAGTTCCGATCTGGTCGCCGTCTGTTTCCCTTCTCCGCGACAAGGTTGGGCGGTCGGCCATGACGGTGTCGTGTTGCACAGCGCCGATGCCGGGACCACCTGGGAGAAACAGCTTGATGGCCGCGCCGCCATACAGGTCATGGCCGGTTATTACGCGAAAGGTCCCTCCGCCGGTCCGCCGGGAGACGTCGAGGCGGACCGCCGACTCGGTGATGTTATCGAGCGTTACGGAATGGAGGGAGCGGACAAGCCGTTTCTCGACGTATGGTTCGAAAATGAAACCACGGGTTTCATCGTCGGCGCCTTCAACCTGATCTTTCGCACCGCCGACGGCGGTAAAAATTGGGAGCCCTGGTTCGACCGTACCGATAATCCCCAGTATTTACATTTATACGCCATAAGGCCGGCGGGGAAGGACATTTTCATTGTCGGCGAGCAGGGGCTTATACTGAAGCTTGACCGGCAGGCCGGGCGGTTCCGTGCGATGGATACTCCCTATGAAGGGTCTTTCTTCGGGGTCACGGCGAAGGCTGAAACGGTGATCGTATTCGGCATGCGGGGAAATGCGTTTAGAAGTCAGGACGGGGAAGGCGAATGGCACAAGATCGAAACGGGGGTGTCCGAAGGTCTGACGGGCGGAACGGTTACTGAGGATGGACGGATCGTACTGGTCAGCCAGGGGGGACAGGTCATCATGGGTACCGGTGAAGGAGCGGGTTTCAACTGCTTCGAGCTTGAAATGCCTTTCCCGATGAATGCGGTTGCGTCCCTCGACAGGGGCACCCTCGTATTTGCCGGCCCTTACGGTGTGCAGGTCGTTTCGATTAAGTAATCAAGGAGAAATAAATGTCCGTCGAAGTCAGAAAAATCGATCAGATGCCCGTCGTCAAGGATATCGAGGACTTTGATCAGGCATCCGGCAACATATTGGAAAGAATAATTTTCAACAATCGGTTGATGATTGTTATTGCCTGCGTGATGATCACCCTGTCACTGGCTTATCAGGCCTCGAAGCTTGTCGTCAATGCCAGTTTCGAAAAAATGATCCCCCATAATCAGCCCTACATCAAGAACTACCTTCAGAACAAGAGCGAATTACGGGGACTGGGCAACTCGATTCGAGTGGTTGTGGCGAGTACCGAAGGGGACATCTTCGATCCTGAATATCTGGAAGAACTGAAACACATCACCGACGAGCTTTTTCTCACCCCCGGCGTGGATCGCGCCTGGACAAAGGGGATATGGATGCCCGCGGTTCGCTGGGATGAAGTGACCGAAGAGGGCTTCAGGGGCGGCCCGGTGATGCCCGATTCCTACAACGGATCCCCGGAAAGCATAGAGGAACTCAAGCGAAATATCGCCCGTTCAGGCATCGTCGGGGATCTTGTGGCAAGTGACTTCAGATCGTCCGTGATTTTCTGCCCCCTTCTGGAAACCGATCCTTCTACCGGCAGGCCCCTTGATTACAGTAAATTTTCCAAAGAGCTGGAAAAGATACGGGAGAAACACACGCGGATAAGAAACATCGAACGGAACGGAGAAATAAAGCAGGGCGGAAAAGTCCGTATTCACATCATCGGTTTTGCCAAGCTTGTAGGGGAGCTGATGGAAGGCCTGGCGCTGGTGATGATTTTTTTTGCCGCCGCCGCCGTAATCGCCGCGATCTTCATCTTCCTTTACACCCGGTGCATACGCAGCACGGTGCTTCTGATCGCCTGTTCGCTGGTGGCCGTGCTCTGGCAGCTTGGCCTCATCGCCACCTTCGGTTTTGAGCTTGATCCCTATTCCATCCTGGTGCCGTTTCTTGTTTTTGCCATAGGCGTCTCCCACGGCGCCCAGAAAATGAACGGCATCATGCAGGATGTGGGGCGCGGAACCCACAGGCTCGTTGCCGCACGCTACACCTTCCGCCGCCTCTTCCTGCCCGGGGTCACGGCCCTTTCGGCAGATGCTGTCGGCTTTGCCGTCCTGATGCTGATCGACATCCCCGTCATCAAGGACCTGGCGCTGACCGCCAGTATCGGCGTCGCGGTTCTCATCTTTACAAACCTCATCCTTTTGCCGGTGCTGCTTTCCTTTATCGGGGTAAGTCCGATTGCGGCCCGTCGCAGCCTCAAGGAAGAAAACGAGGAAAGCAGAGGCAGAGGGCTGGGAAAAATGTGGCGATTTCTCGATCGCTTTACCGGGAGGCGTTGGGCGGCGGGGGCCATAACGGTTGCGACCGTTCTGGCCGTCCTGGGCTATGTCGTGAGCCTTGACCTGAAGATCGGCGACCTCGATCGCGGCGCGCCCGAACTCCGGCCCAATTCGATCTATAATCAGGACAACGCGTATGTGGATGCCCATTATGAGCTTTCCAGCGATCAGTTCGCCTTGATTTTGAAGACCAGGACGGACGAAGCCCAGAATTATGAGACCCTTATCGAGGCGGATCGCCTGGCCTGGGTGTTGCAGCAGCTGCCCGGCGTACAGACCACCGTCTCGCTGGTCAACCCGGTCCGTCAGATCACCGCCGGAACTTACGAAGGAAATCCCAAGTGGTACAGCATCTCCCGGAACCAGCAGGTGCTCAACTACGCCGGCCGCCAGGCCATGGTTAATAATCCCGACCTTTTCAATGTTGACGGCTCGGTCATGCCCGTCATCGCCTACCTGTCCGATCACAGGGCGGAGACCCTGGACAGGGTTGTGACCGTTGCCGATGAATTCTCCAGGACGCACAGTGTCGAGGACCGGCAGTTCCTGCTTTGCGCGGGGAGCGCGGGGATCGCCGCGGCCACCAACATCGTTGTTAAAAAGGCGAGCCGCACCATGATGCTTTATGTATACGCCGCGGTGATCCTTTTGTGTTTTATCACCTTCCGCAGTTGGCGAGCGGTCGTGGTCGCAGTGCTGCCCCTTGTCATGACATCGATCCTTTGCGAAGCCCTCATGGTGGTGCTCGGTATCGGCGTGAAGGTGGCCACCCTCCCCGTAATCGCCCTGGGGGTGGGCATAGGAGTCGACTACGCCCTGTATCTCCTCAGCGTCCAGCTTGCCAATCAGCGGATGGGGCTTTCTCTCGGCGAGTCATACGGGCATGCCGTAAAGTTTACCGGCAAGGTTGTCGGGCTGGTAGGCATCACGCTGGCCGCGGGCGTCGTCACCTGGATGTTTTCACCGATCAAATTCCAGGGTGACATGGGCATCCTTCTTACATTCATGTTCATCTATAACATGATCGGCGCGCTCGTTCTCATACCGTCGTTGTCGTACTTTCTGCTCAACAAAAGAGAGCATGTCGTCGCTGCGGGCGATTGCGATATGGCTGCCAACCCTTCGTCCGGGGGACATTAAAAAATAACGATTTAATCTGAAAGGAGCATCAACTTATGAAAATGTCAAAGGACTTGATGGTAAAGCTCTATAAAAACATGGTTCGTGTGCGGGCGTTGGAGGAAAAAATCGTAGAATGCCTCTTCGCGGGAAAGGTCGCAACGTTTTACCACAGCGGGGCAGGGCAGGAAGCGCCCGGCGTCGCCCTGGGCGCGCTGTTGAAGGATGACGATTATCTGTATTATTCACATCGATCGCACGGGATCAACAAGTGCCTTCCCAAGGGCATGGACCCGAAAGAGATCATCGCGGAACACTTTGGAAGGGCGACAGGCGCTGCAGGAGGCATCGCCGGATTTCACTATGCCAAGCCTGAATTGGGAATCTTCGGGTTTGCAGGACTCGTAGCGGGCGAAATCACTCTGGCAACGGGTGCCGCCATTGCATGCCAGATGAACGGCAGGAGACAGGTGACGATTTCCTGCTTCGGCGACGGCGCCACCGGGCGCGGCACGGTGCACGAATCCATGCTGATGGCGTCGACATGGAAACTCCCCATCATTTTCTTTTGCGAGAACAACATGATGGCGCAGTGGACGCATATCAAACTGACCCACCCGAAGGAGGAAGATCTCTCCGAATTCGCACATTATTATGGGATGCCTTCCACCACGGTGGACGGCCAGGACGTCATCGCCGTGTATGACGCCGTCAAGCCCGCGATTGAAAGGGCGAGAGCCGGGGAAGGTCCGAGCTTTCTGGAAATCAGGACTTTACGGTACGCGGGTCACGTGGAAGGCCTTCCGGATTATTCCGTGGAACATCGGGGCGGCATGCGGCCTCCCGAAGAGATCGAAGAAATGAAAAAACGGGATCCTGTCGCTTTATACAGAGACGTGCTGTTGAAAATGAGGGCTGTGACGGAGGAGGAATTAACGAGGATCAGCGAAGAGGCAAAAGGGGAAATGGAAGAAGCGATGAAATTCGCCGAAGGGAGTCCCTGGCCGTCGAGACCCGACTTCGACAAGCTCCTTTACGCAGAATAGATCATAAGAAAACAGGAGGCTTAAGATGAGAGAGATTCTATATAACGCGGCGCTTAACGAGGCAATGCACGAGGAAATGTCTCGGGATAATACGGTGTACTACATCGGCGAGGAATGTGCGGAAGACACGTGGGGAACGAGTACGGGCCTGTTTGAAAAGTTCGGGAAAACGAGGGTCAAAAACACCGCGATAAGCGAAGCCGCTATTCTGGGGTCGTCCGTGGGGGCTGCCATGGCGGGCTATCGGCCGGTTGTCAACCTGATGTTCGCCGATTTTTACGTATGCGGCGCGGACGAGGTGTTGAACAAGGCGGCCAAATGGCGTTTTGCAAACGGCGGAAAAGTCACGATACCTCTCGTCATTCGAGCGCCTATCGGAGGGTATTCCGGGATCGGGCCGGATCATTCCCAGTGCCTGGAGTCGCTCTTCATGAGGACCCCCGGCTTGAAAATCGCCATACCGGCGACGCCTTACGATGCGAAGGGCCTGCTGAAAACGGCGATCAGGGACAACAATCCCGTTATATTCCTCGAACACAAGAATCTCATGGGGACCAAGGGGCCCGTGCCGGAAGGAGAGTACACGGTCCCCTTCGGCGTCGCCGACATCAAGAGAGTGGGAACCGATGTCACGGTGTTCGCCACGGGATATATGGTGAAGCTGATGCTGGACGTGTCCCGGCACCTGCAGGATGAAAAGGGGATCAGCGCGGAGATCGTCGATCCCAGGACGCTTGAGCCTCTTGATATGGAAACCGTGATTGCCTCGGTCAAGAAGACGAAGCATCTCGTTATCGTTGATGAAGATACGAAACGCTGCGGCGTTGGGGCCGAAATTGCCATGCAGGTGATGGAAAACGCGTTCGATTACCTTGACGCCCCCATCAAGAGGGTGCAGGCGGCGAATTATCCCATTGCGGCGTGTTCTCTGGAGAAATTTGTTCTGCCTCAGCCGCAGGAGATGGCCGATGCCGTCATGGAGGTTTTGGGACGCTCCGACAGGCTTGATCTTGCGGGTAAGGTCAAAACGGCAAGCATGATGTGACGGAATTGATACGGCGGGTTCGGCAGATCCGTTTCCATCCCGGTATTTCGGGTGAGAGGGAGGGTATTCCGCCTGAAATTCCCTTTAACGGCCATGGTCCTGTGTGAACCGGGCGGGGAACGGTTCTGTGCGTTGAATGTTTCGGAAAAGATGAGGAGTTGAAATGGCGGTTCCAATTTATATCCCAAAATTAGGCATGACGATGTCGGAAGCGACGATTGTGGAATGGCACGTTGCCGAAGGCGGGTTCCTGGAAAAGGAAGGCATGGCGCTGACGATAGAAACCGAAAAGGTGACATGGAATATCCCGGCGGAAGCGACGGGATTTCTCCATATTCTGGTTGAAAAAGGAAATATTGCCAAGGTTGGTCAGGTCGTCGGTCAAATTGCGGAAACACGTGACGAGTTGCAGGTTCTCCAGAAAAAAGAAACGGCCGCTGGAGGGATGATCAGCGCCCCCTCCCAGACGGGGAGCCGGCAGGCGGAGGTTGAGACAGGAGCGGCGGATTCCATCAAATCGCAGAAATCCCCTCCCGCAAGTCCGGCCGCGCGAAGCATGGCAAAAAAACTCGGAATAGATCTGTCGCTGGTGCCGGGGTCGGGTCCCAACGGAAGAATCACCGAGCAGGACATCACAAAATATAATGAAAGTAAAAGCAGGACCAGAATCACACCCCTGGCGAAAGCAATCGCTTCGGATATGGGGTTGGATGTCGATGCGGTCAAAGGGACAGGGGATCGCGGAAAGATTACAAGGGGCGATGTTGAAAGGGCGACTGAAGGACGGAAACAGGACGAGATATCCGCGTCGGGAATCACTGTCATTCCGATGGTCGGCATGAGGAAGCTCATTGCCGGCGCCATGTATGACAGCATCCATAAGACGGCGCAGTTGTCGGTGTTTAATGAGGTCGATGTGACGGGGATGCTGGAATTCCACCAGCAGATCAGGGAAAAGTATAAGAACATGGAAGATGTGCGTGTCACTCACACGGACATCATGATTATGGCGACATGCCGCGCCTTGAAGCGTTTCCCGATCATGAATTCGACCTTCAACAATGACGGGATTCTTCTTTACGATTGGGTCAATATGGGGATCGCCGTTTCCGTACCTGAGGGGCTTATCGTGCCGACACTCAAAAATGCCGACAAAAAAGGGCTTCTGGAGATCTCCCGTGAAAGAAAGGCCCTGGTGGAAAAGGCGCGCGACGGGAAACTGCTGGTGGATGACGTCGTCGGAGGCACTTTCACCATATCCAATTTCAGCATGTATGACGCCGATGGGGCAACGCCCATACTGAGAAGGCCGGAAAGCGGCATTCTCGCCTTCGGGGGGATAAAAAAGAAGCCGGCCGTGTACCGGGATGCCATTGCGATCCGCTCTCTCATGGTTGTCAGTCTGACCTTCGATCACCAGGTGACGGACGGCGCCGAGGCGACGCAATTTCTGAAGGCTGTATGCGAGTATCTGGAGAATCCTTCCCTGATGGTCCTGTGATTCGCAGCACAGAAGGCGTCAACACGGCAAGGAAATCCATCAAGAGCGTCTCTCGCATCGACACGGCGGGTGTTCCAGTGGCGGTATCGACAGAACATATAAGAGTCATGGATTGGGGACTTCTCGGATATGAGGAATCCGTTCGCCGGCAACTGCAACTGGTGGAGGAGAGATGCAGCGGAGTCGCCGGCGACAGTTTAATCCTGGTTGAACACCCCCCTGCCGTGACCATCGGTCGCAGTGGAGGGCAAAGCGACCTTCTCATGCCGGAAGCGTATTTTCACCGTGAGGGGATCGGACTTCACGCGGTCAGTCGCGGCGGCAAAGCTACTTTTCATGAGCCGGGTCAACTTGTGATCTATCCGATTATCAAGTTGAAGGACAATGACATACAACTTTTTGTTTTCACTTTCCTCGAATCCGCCGCCGCGGTTTTACGGGCGTACGGCCTCCGTCCGGAGTTTAAGGACGGCAGACCCGGTTTATGGGTCAGGTCTCGAAAAACAGCAAGCATTGGTATTTGTGTCAAGGAAGGAGTCACTTATCACGGCCTGTCCATAAACGTTAACAATGATCTGCGGGGGTCCCGGTTGATCGTACCCTGCGGGCACGCCGGGGAAGTTTTCACTTCCATGGCCAGGGAACGAGGTGAATCCGTCAACATGGATGAGGTAAAAAAAACATTTATCGGGGAATTCAAAAAGCGCTTTCACTATGAGGATGAGCCGGGACGAAGCACCAATTAATATGAAGCATCCCGACTGGCTGGTTCGACCCTATGTCTCCGATCCGAACGTCGGCCGGATGGAAACGTATCTCGATCGGTTGGAATTGGAAACGGTGTGCCGGAGTGCCCATTGTCCCAATATTGCCGAATGCTATGGACGGGGTGTGGCCACGTTCATGATATTGGGCTCAAACTGCACGAGGCGCTGCAGATTCTGCGCCGTGGGGAAAGGCGCACCTCAAGAACCGGATGCCTCCGAACCGGAACGGGTTGCTCGTGCTTCGAAGTCCTTGGGCTTAAAGCATATCGTGATTACCTCTGTGACCAGGGATGACCTTCTGGATGGAGGCGCCCGTCATTTTGCGCGGACCGTCGAATGCATTCGGACGCAATGCAGGGGCGTAACGGTTGAGATATTGATTCCCGACTTCAAGGGTTCTTTATCGGCGCTGCAGGCAGTGTGCGCCGTTCAACCGGACATATTAAATCATAATGTGGAGACGGTGGAACGTCTTTATGAAGCGATACGGCCGCAGGCGGGGTATTCGCGATCCCTTGGCGTACTGGAATATGCGTCGATGAGCGGGCTGAAGGTGAAATCGGGCCTGATGCTCGGGTTAGGTGAAAGACGGGAGGAAATCATCAAGACGATAACGGATCTGAAACGGGCGGGGTGCGTCTATCTGACCCTGGGGCAATACCTGGCACCGTCCAGGGATCATGCCCCCGTCGTGCGGTACGTGCCACCGGAAGAGTTTCGCGAGTTGGGGAAAATCGCGCAGGAACTCGGCATCGGAGACGTTATGGCGGGTCCCCTGGTCAGGAGTTCATACAAGGCGGACATGCGACTGAATGCTCGTTGTCGATGATATATCCATGATGGAAAGAAAACCATCTTCCATGGAAACAGGAATGATTGTCGGCAATTGCACGGAAGGAGCCGTCATGAAGACAAGAAAAGCGTGGAGACGATGATAACACAAAAAACAAGAATAACCGTAATCGGCGGAGGGGTCGGCGGGTATCCCGCCGCAATCAGGGCCGCCCGGATGGGCGCGGAAGTCGTCCTGATCGAGAAGGAAGCGATCGGCGGAACCTGTCTGAACTGGGGTTGCATTCCGACAAAGGCGCTGCTTCAGTCCGCGGGCATCCTCCGCATGGTCAGGCAATCGGGTGTTTTCGGGATAAAGTGCCGGGAGGCGGAAGCGGATTTTGATGCCGTCATGGGGCGCAAGAATGCCGTTGTCGCTCAGTTGACGAAAGGCGTTCAAAGCCTGCTTTCCGCAAAAAAAATCGAGGTGATACGGGGCACTGCGACGCTCCTTGATTCCAAGACCGTTATTATCGAGGAAACAGGCAAACGGATCTCTTCCGATTATATCCTGATTGCCGCGGGATCGAAATCGATGGGCATTCCAATCGCAGGGATCGATGGGGCCGATGTCATGAACAGCACCCAATTCCTCGACATGAAAAGCCTTCCGAAAAGCGTCGCTGTTATCGGCGGCGGCGTCATCGGGGTCGAATTCGGCCAGTTTCTTAACGCCATGGGAACAAAGGTCACCATTATGGAACTGACGCCCAATATCATACCCGGATCGGACAGGCAGATCGCGTCATTATTGGAGAAGGTGCTGGCGAGTTCCGGGATCGAGGTGGTGACCGATGCAAGGGTAAAGCGTATCGATCATAAAGAGACGGGGAACACAGTGGTCTATTCCGTCAATGATGAGGAAAAAACGGTCTTTGCGGAAAAAATTCTCCTTACCGTGGGAAGAAAGCCGGACCTTTCCCTGTTAAGCGACGGCAGGCTCGGCGTTAAATGTGAAAAAGGCCGCATTCTTGTTGATGAGTACATGCAGACCAGCCTTCCCGGAATATACGCGGCGGGTGATGTCACCGGGGGTTCCATGCTTGCTCACGTCGCCACGGCCGAGGGCGAGTGCGCCGTGAAGAACATGCTTGGGGAAAGGATCCGGATGGATTACAGGGCCGTGCCTGCATGCATCTACACGTCGCCGGAAGTGGCATCCGTGGGCTTGACGGAGGAGAAGGCAAGGGAATCAGGCGAGATCAGAATCGGCACGTTTCCCCTGCGGGCCAACGGGAAAGCACTCATCCTGAACGAAACGGACGGGATGGTGAAAATTATCAGTGACCAGAAATATGGGGAAATTTTAGGAGTCCACATCATAGGGCCGCACGCCACGGATATGATTGCGGAAGCCGTTCTGGGGATTCATCTGGAAGCCACGGTTAAAGAGCTGGCCGATGCAATCCACCCGCATCCGACCCTGTCGGAGGCGATGATGGAAGCGGCTCAGACACTGACAGGGGGTCCAATACATATGCCGTGATTGTGTTTTGTCCGTAAAAGAGAAAGCATCCCGTAACGGGACGATTTCCGTAAAATGATAACCGTAATGAGAATGAGACGCTGACGGCGTTTACCGGCATGACGCATCGGTGGAGCATTTCTAAAAGGAGGTTCAGAGCATGAGTCAGTTGGAAAAAGTCATGAAATCCCTGAAAGGAAAGGTTGCCATCGTCACCGGGGCGGGACGTCCTAAGGGAATCGGTCGCGCATCCGCGCTGCGCCTTGCCGAATATGGTGCAAACGTCGTCGTGACCGACATTTGCCGCAAGTATGAAGGCGACCTTGCCTCCTATGGTGTCGGCGACGACTGGGCGAAACTGCAGGATGTCGTGCGTGAGATCGAGGCACGGGACTCCCGGGGATTGGCCTGCAAGGTGGACGTTACGCAGCGGAACGAGATCGCCGCATGTATTGATGAGACCATCGCGGCGTTCGGCCGCATCGATATCCTGCTCAACAACGCGGGCACGGCCGTCGGTGTGGGGCCTTTCCTGGAAATGAGCCGGAAGCAGTGGGATCTTAGTTTGAATATCAACGTCACCGGTATGTTCAATTTCTGCCAGCTGGTCATTCCCAAAATGATCGACGGCGGTGCCGGCGTTATCGTCAATACCGCCTCTCTGGCGGGACTCGGGGCCGGCGAGTTGATGTGCGGCTATGTCACGTCGAAATTTGCCGTGGTCGGCTTCACGAAAGCGATAGCAGCGGAGTTCGGCATTTACGGCATCCGCTGCAACGCGATCTGTCCGGGCATGGTGGATACGGATATGGGTGACAGCGAGTACGAGTTCATCTCACAGATGGAAGGTATTTCAATCGAAGAGGCGCGGCGACGCGCCGCTGAGAAAATCGCCTTGCGCCGCCAGTGCAAACCGGAAGAAGTCGCGGACGCAGTCGCGTACTTATGCAGTCCGGCTGCCAGCTATATCACGGGCGTAGCGCTGCCGATCGCAGGCGGCATGGCCCAGGGGCTCTAAAAAAATCGAAGACGGAGAAATGTGCTCCGATGACAAGGGGCCGAAGAAAGCAGGTGAGGGCAGTCCGGCCCGAGGGCACTTTTATTCAATACAGGAAAGGACTCTGAAAATGCTGAAAACTGAAAAGAACAGGGAATTGACCGAGAAGTTCAACAGGCTGTACCCGGGGGGACACACAAACCTGAGGGTATCTCTGGAAGCCACCCAACACAGGGTATTCATCGTCCGCGCCGAAGGGAGCCGTATCCGGGATGTGGACGGAAATGAATACATCGATTATCAGGGAGGGTTGGGTCCGAATATCCTGGGACATGGACACCCGGATTATGTTCGGGCGCTCAAGGATCTTCTGGACACGTCGTCGCCGTGTCTGGGATCGGGTTTGTTTCACACCCCGGATGACATAGAGGTTGCAGAGAAACTTGTGAAGCATGTTCCCTGTGCCGAACGGGTGAAGTTTTGCCTGTCCGGGAGCGAAGCCGTCCAATTGGCCATTCGGCTGGCCCGCGGGTACACGGGCCGGCCATATTTCATTCGGTTCGGCGGCCACTACCACGGGTGGTTCGACAATATCATCGGCGGCATGGTCGATCCGAATCCGAAAGGGAAGCCGTTTCCCTTTTACGACCCCGATGCGGATCCCATGACGGACCCCTTCTTCACCAGGGGCAGGGCGGCGGGTGCGGACAAGGAGTCGTTCCTCCTGCCCTGGAACGACCTGGACGTCCTGGAAGATACCCTCCAAAAATATGGCGATGAAGTGGCGTTGATCCATTTTGAAGCCCTTGTCGTCAACCACGGCGCCCTGGAGCCCCGCCCCGGATTTCTCCAGAAAGTCAGGGAACTGTGCACGAAATACGGCATCGTCATGAGCATCGACGAGGTCATCACCGGATTCAGGATGGGAATCGACGGCGCCCAGGGCCACTACGGCGTCACCCCGGATATGGCCACTTTCGGAAAAGCCATGGCGGGCGGCCTGCCGTTTTCCGCGGTGGTGGGCAAGGCTGAGATCATGGAACAACTCAGAGACAGAACCGTGCTGGGGCCGGGCACGTTCAACGGAAACCCTCTCGGCATGCGGGCGGTCCTGGCGACTCTCAAAATTCTCGAAAAAGACAACGGCGCCGCGTATGATAAAATGGAAAAAGTACAACGGCGGTTGACCGACGGTCTCAGCGCTCTTGCGAAGAAGCACGGCATCCCCCTGCGCATCCAGGGCGCCCGGGGACTGTTCTACACAGCCTTCGGCCTGGATGGCGACAAGGTCCTGTATACGGACGAGGATATGGCGGAAATGGATGTCCCCAAAATGATCCGATTCTGGGCGGCCCTCAAGCAGGAAGGGGTCAGTGCGCTGCTCGGGGGCAGATGGTACATGTCGATCGCCCATACGGATGAGGATGTGACGAGAACCCTGGAGGCGGCGGATAAAGTGATGGCGACGTTGTAGGGGAAGGACGGGCAGGGCCGGCGAACCGTTTCTTTAAAACGATGATAATAAATGAGGCTTCTATGGCATTCGGATACATGGGGAAGATCCTGCTGGTCGATTTGGGTTCCGGCGAGATGAGGGAAGAAACCGTTCCCGATGAGGTGTACGGGAAGCACCTCTCCGGCATGGGACTGGCGGCTCATCTTCTTTACGATATGATCCCGGCGGGCGCAGATCCCCTCGGCCCGGACAACGTTCTCGGTTTTGTTTCAGGCCTGCTCACCGGAACGGGAAGCCTTTTCACCGGGAGATGGATGGTGGCAGGCAAGTCGCCTCTGACCGGCACATGGGGGGATGCCAACTGCGGCGGTTTTTTCTCGCCTGCCATCAAACGTTGCGGTTATGACGGTATTTTCTTCAAGGGTATCAGCAAATCCCCCGTCTACCTGTATGCAACCGGGGCCAGGACGGAGCTGCGGGATGCAAGCCACCTGTGGGGAAAAGACGCGGTGGAGGCGGAGCAGCTGCTCATCGCCGAGGCATCCCCCACCGCGCACGCAGCTCTCATCGGTCCGGCCGGTGAAAGGCTCTCGCTCATATCCGGCATCAGCACCGATAAAGGCCGGATGGCGGCGCGATCGGGCCTCGGCGCGGTCATGGGCTCAAAACGCCTCAAGGCGGTGGTCCTCGACGGCAAGAAACGCATTGAGGTTCATGACCGGGAGGCCATACGGACCCTGAGCAAAAAATGCAACGGAAGGGTTCCTCCCGCCATCCCGATATCGGGGGGGATGAACGCCCTGATGGGAATCCTGTTGAGGATACTCCCCACGGCCATGATGATGGACGGCAGGCTTGTTCTGAGCATGTACCGCAAATGGGGCACCACGTCGCTCAATCAGATGTCCATTGAATGGGGGGATTCCCCCATCAAGAACTGGGCCGGAGACAACGAGGATTTCGGCCTCAAGCGTTCCGCCCAGGTGAATCCGGACGAGATCGGAAACCGTGAAAAGATCAAGTATCACTGTTACTCCTGCCCGCTCGGATGCGGGGGGATCTGCACCATGGAAGGGAAGTACCGGGAGACCCATAAGCCGGAATATGAGAGCGTGCTGGCTCTGGGCGGCCTGTGTATGAACGAGGACGCCCGGAGCATCTTCTATCTGAACGAACTGCTCAACCGTGCCGGCATGGACACCATCTCGGCGGGAGCAACGGCCTCTTTTGCCATCGAATGCTATGAGCATGGGGTTCTCACCCGTGAGGACACCGGCGGATTGGAACTTACCTGGGGCAACAGCAAGGCGCTCGTGGCGCTCATTGAAAAGATGGTGGCCCGGGAAGGCATCGGGGACGTGCTGGCCGACGGGTCGAAGATCGCCGCGGCCAGGATCGGGCGGGGCGCGGAAAGACATCTCGTCCATGCCGGCGGACAGGAACCGGCCATGCACGACGGCAGGAGCGACCCCGGATATGCCGTGCACTACAACGTGGAGGCGACACCGGGCCGCCATACCCTTGGATCGTGGGTCTACTACGAGATGTGGCAGCTGTGGAAAGCCGTGAAAGGGCTTCCGAAACCGGCCTTCTTTTATTTCAAGGGTGCGAAGTACAAGGCGGATGCGGAGAAAGCACGCATCGCGGCCGCCAACAGCAAGTTCATGAACGTGGTCAACGGATGCGGCATGTGCATGTTCGGTTCTTTCCTCGGCGTGAAGAGGATACCCACATTCGCCTGGATCAATGCGGCAACGGGATGGAACAAGACTCCGGCCGAGTATCTGGAGATCGGAGAGCGCATTCAGACACTCAAGCAGGCATTCAATGTCAAGCAGGGGATAGAGCCCGCGGCATTGCGCCTTTCCGCCCGTGCCCTGGGCCTGCCGCCTCAAACCAAGGGAGCCAACAAGGGCCGCAGCGTGGATATCGAGAATCTCACGCGGCAATACTGGATGGAATTCGGCTGGGATCCTGAAACGGGAAAACCGACCGGGGAGGGCATGAGAAAATGGGGGATCGAATCACAATAGCCTTTCGAGGGTAATGCTCATATGCCATATCGTATAACGGAAAACTGCAACGGATGTGGGGCCTGCAAGCGGATCTGCCCGGCCGGTGCGATTACGGGGGAGAAGAAGGCCGTGCATGGGGTCGATGCCGCTGCCTGTATCGAATGCGGCGCCTGCGGCAGGGTGTGCCCCCGGGGCGCCGTGCTGGATCCGAACCATAACGTTTGCGTGATGATGAAACGCTCTGAATGGCTCAGGCCGGGCATACCCCTGAAGTCATGCATGGCATGCTCCATCTGCGTTGAGGCCTGTCCTGCCGGCTGTCTTGCCATGTCGGAGACACCCAGAAAGGGCGGGGTGGACGCTTATCCTTACCTGAGAGACGAGAAGGCCTGTATCGGATGCAGCTTCTGCAGCCGGGACTGTCCGGTCGAAGCCATCCGGATGGGGAAACCGGAAAAAAAAGAAAAGAAAACAACTTAAGCATCTACGCCACCCGCCGAACCCTCTCCTCCCGCGCCTCCTCAACATGATCCAGGTAAAATAGGGACCGCTTTGGGGGGCGGGTCAGTGAGGTGCCCATGAATTATCGATCCTGAACCGGGTTGAATTAAGCCTATGGCTGCAATTTCCTGTGCAAATCCCGTTTATTTATGTTAGAAAAATACGAGCCTCAGGGGTCGGATCAATTCAACTGGTCAATATCGCAGGATAAAAGGCTATATTTAACTAAACTGTTCCTTAATAATTGCATATGCCCGGGGCGGGCAGGCACTTCTTACCGGACCATGTTCGGCACATCACCCACCGTTGCCACGAGAGGGCGTTTCTTCTCAAGTTCGCCATCCATCGTGATGCCTGGTTCATAGGCTTCTTGAGGCGAAGAAACGTCACGGCCTGGAGATATTGAATTATAAGGTGACCTCCGATCATATTCACTTGTTGGTTTACGGTGGCGTTGACAGGCAGGTCATCCCAAAGCCGGTTCAACGCATTGCCGGGAGAACAGCCCGGGTATATCACTGCCGAAAACGGCGGAACGGGGCTTTCCGGGAGGATCGTTATCACCCTGCCGCCATAGATACGGGGGACCATCGGATAAGGTGCCTCGTTTATATTGATTCGAACGTCGTGCGAGCCGGCATGGCCGGTCATCCCGGGGAATGGAAACACGGCGGTTACCGCGAATTGATGTCGGCCCCGCGGAGATATCGGATCATAGCCAGGGATCGACTCAGGAATCTGCCCCCCTGTCCCCCCCCCCTCGTTATCCCGTCACGGCGGCCCTTATACGGCGCATATGTTTCATTATTTCCGAGGAGGCGTAATCTTTTGCCCACAATATTCTGGACCGGGAAGCTTTCACTGCCGATGATGTTGATGGTGAACGTCAATAACATCCTGGCTTGGATCACGGGCAACGCCAGGGACACGGCCGCCATGAAGGACCGTGTCAAGCAGGGTTATGACGGTGCTTTCTCCGAACACGTGACAAGGTACGATGAGCTGGGAGCAGAGTTTCAGGCAAAGGCTGCAAACGCCCAGCTCGAAGGGGCGGATATCCAGGGCAGGAAGGTACTGGATGTGGGTTGCGGCACGGGGATCATGTCCCTCCTCGCTCTCCGGAAAGGAGCGGCCAAAGTGGTCTGCGGAGATATCTCCAGCTACATGCTGGAGGTTGGTCGGACCAAAGCGGAAAGGCAAGGCTTAAGCGCTGACCGCATTGATTTCCGTCAGCTTGACGCCGAAATCCTGCCTTTTGAAGATGCGAGTTTCGACTTCGTCATGACCGGAATGACGCTGGGATTGCTTCCCGACCCGGAAAAGGCGGTGAAGGAAATGGTTCGCGTTCTTCGTCCCGGCGGCCTTCTTTCGGTGGGAGCCCACGGCCCCGAGCATTATTGGGAAGCCTGTGACGCTTCATTCAGGGCAATCAACAAGTGGTACGTTCTTGGCTACCGTCTGGAATTCTGGCCTCGGAAGGAAAAAACGGTCCGGCAACTCCTGGCGAAAGCCGGCCTCGACGATATCCGGTCCAGCAGGCTGATCTGGCGGAACTCTTTCAAGAATGGGGGGGAAGCCTATGATTTCTTTGCGGCTATCTCCTCTACCTGGTGGTATGCCAAGTTTCCACCGACCAAGAGGGACAAGGAAACCAGAAAAACACGCGACTACTTCGAGCGCAACGGGGTCGTGAAAATTACGGATGACATCATCCTTGCCTCGGGACGGAAGCCATGAGGACCGTTGTGAAAAGAAGACACTATTTCATGGAACATGAGCAGATGGACTTTGAGACCCAGATCCTCCTCGGTTCCTGCCACTACGGCGCAGCCGACGCCGGGGAAATCCTGGCGACAGTTGAACGCATCCCGTCAGGCGATTTCGAGAAATGGTATCAGGAGTGGTTTGCCCTCGCCGGGCGCATGGAGGATATCGCCGAGGGGAGCGCTTCATCAGGCAATCCTGTAAGTGCGAGAAGGACTTTCCTGCGTGCCGCCGCCTATTTTTCAGCGGCGGCTGTTTTTATTGATGGAACCGGGGACCCGTCGCGGGGCCTCTCGGCCTGGAAACGGCACCTGGCCTGCTGGGAGCGGTTCTGCTCTTTCATGGATCCGCCGGCTGAAAAGGTAAGCATCCCCTATGAAGGTGCTTTCATGCCCGGGTATCTATTCCGCCCCGATCAAGCCGGCGGCCCATGGGCTGCGATTATCTTTAACAACGGCAGTGACGGCTCGAACGCCGCGATGTGGACATGCGGCATCGCCGCGGCGCTCGAGAGGGGATACGCCGCACTGGTATTTGACGGCCCCGGCCAGAACTCGATGTTGTGGCTGCAGAATACTCCTTTCCGCCATGATTGGGAAAAAGTCATAACACCGGTTGTTGACTTTCTCAACGCACATGGTGACGTTGACCCGGATCGGATCGTCCTTTCGGGGATCAGCCAGGGAGGTTACTGGGTGCTTCGTGCCCTGGCGTTCGAACACCGGATCGCCGCCGGCATTGCAGACCCCGGTGTGATGGATGTTTCCGCGTCTTTTTTTCGAGAACTTCCACAGGAAATGCAAGATCTTCTTGATGGCGGGGAGGAAAAGAAGTTCAACGAGGCCATGGAAGAGGGTCTCAGGTACGCCGGTGACGGGACACGACAGAACGTCGAATGGCGAATCAAACCTTACATGGAGAAGAACTTCTATTCCCTGTTCAGGAAGGTGCGGCAATACAACGTACGGGACGTCATCCATCAGATTCAATGTCCCATGTTCATAGCCGATCCCGATGACGAACAGTTCTGGCCGGGACAGTCTAAGGAGGTCTATGAGGCGCTTGTCTGTCCCAAGACCATTGTTCGGTTCACGTCGGGGGAGGGGGCCAACTGGCATTGCGAGCCCAAGGCACGCGCCCTTTATGATCAGCGTATGTTTGATTGGCTTGCCACGGTTATATGAACGGGATGCTTGCCGGATGTCTTCCTGCCGGATGGGGACTGATTCATGACCACGATGAGAGGATTGTTATGAGAAGACTGCTTTTTGCAGTATGTCTGGCGTTGTTGCTTTCGCAAAATGCTTCAGCCGAAGAGGCAAACGGTGTTCGCGTGGATGTTCTGTCGAAGTCCGGTTCAAGCTGGAACGGTGAAGCCCTGCCCGTCTATCCGGAAGGCAAACCGGAAATAACGATTCTGAAAATCACGATTCCTCCGGGAGCCTTCCTGCCCCTGCATGAACATCCGGTCATAAATGCAGGGGTATTGTTGAGGGGGGTACTGACGGTCGTGACCGAAAACGGCGGGATATTGCATCTGAAAGCAGGGGAAGCGATCATTGAAGTCGTCAATACCTGGCATTCAGGAAGAAACGAAGGCAATGAACCCGCTGAAATAATCGTATTCTACGCCGGTACGACGGACGGGCCGATTACCATAAAGAGGTCGGACCACGCCAGGTAGTTGTGATGCGGTCGACAGGAGACGGTTGTCGCGAAGGGAAGGCATGGATTCGTATCTCCCGCATGGAGAGGCCGCTGATGAATCTCGTGTCCGTGATTCCAGGCTCGAAAACGTCCGTATAAGGACCGAAAACAGGCTTTCATAGGCGATATATCACAAAATATTAATATGTTGTCTTGGTCCGACCCCATTAAAAAGGCGATCCTGCTGGCGGGGCTGATTCTGGTTCTATACTTCCAGGTGGTCCATCACGAGTTCATCAACCTGGATGACTGGCAGTACGTGGTGGATAATCCGGACATCCGTTCCGGCCTTTCCCTTCGGGGTCTCCGCTGGGCGTTTACTTCCCTGCACGCCAGCAACTGGCATCCCCTGACATGGCTGTCCCATATGGTCGATTGCGAGATCTATGGCCTCAATGCCGGGGGACACCACATGACCAGTCTTCTGTTTCATGTCCTCAACACGGTCCTGCTTTTTCTCGTCCTCGCCCGGATGACCGGGGCCCCCGGAAGAAGCGGTATCGTCGCCGCCCTCTTCGCCCTTCACCCCCTGCACGTGGAATCCGTGGCCTGGGTGGCGGAAAGAAAGGATGTCCTCAGCACCTTTTTCCTGATTCTCACTCTGGGGTCCTACACCCTGTATCTGGAAAAACCGGAAAGATGGAAATATGGCACGACCGTCGGGCTCTATGCCCTCGGCCTCATGGCGAAGCCCATGCTGGTCAGCCTGCCCCTGCTCCTCCTTCTTCTTGATTACTGGCCCCTGCGGGGCGGGGCGGTCCCTGAACGACCGCTGCCGGAAGCCGAAAGTACCGGCGGAAGGGAAGGGAAGGGGGGAAGGCCCCCGGTTGTTTCACCGAAGAAAAGGGCCTTTCCGGCAAAGAAGACGAATTGTCTTGTCCGGGCTCCGGAAAGAAGGGACCTGAGGCACCGGATCGTCGAGAAGGCCCCTTTTTTCGTTCTTGCTCTGGCGTCCTCGGTGATCACCCTTTATGCCCAGGCGTCAGGCGGCGCCATGAGGACCCTCGATGCGATCCCCCCTGCGGAAAGGATGGCCAATGCCCTGGTCTCCTGCATAGCCTATATCGGCAAGATGTTCTGGCCTTCCCATCTGTCCGTGTTTTACCCCTACCCGGCGGCCATCCCTCTCTGGAAACCCCTGGGAGCCGCGGCTCTTATCCTTCTCGTCACTTATTTCGTCCTCCGGGAGAGGACCCGCCGTCCCTGGTTTTTCACCGGATGGTTCTGGTACCTCATCACCCTCTTTCCCGTTATCGGGATCGTCCAGGTGGGTCCGCAAAGCATGGCTGACCGGTACACCTATGTCCCGCTCATCGGTCTTTTCATTGCCGTGACCTGGGGAATGGGGGAACTCTTTACCCGGCGGCGTGTTCCCGCCGTTCTCCGTTCTCTTGTCGTCCTCGCCGTTCTGGCCGGGCTTTCGATCGTAACATGGTATCAGGCGGCCCACTGGAAGAACAGCAGGACGCTCTTCGAACAGGCCCTCAAAGCGACGGAGAACAATGCCCTTGCCCACAACAACCTGGCCGTGGCCCTGGCCGGAGAGAGGGACAGGGCCCGGGCCATGGCCCATTATCGCGAGGCCCTCCGCATCAAGCCGAACCATTACGGCGCTCATTTCAACCTGGCCAATCACCTCTCGGCCCTCGGGGAAACCGGTGAGGCCATATCTCATTACAATGAGGCGATCCGCCTGAAGCCGGATTACACGGCCGCCCACAACAATCTGGGCCTCCTTCTGTTCCGCCGGGGAAACCTGGAGGAGGCGGAAGGGCATTTCCTGGAGGCGGTGAAGTACGGGCCCGTGAAGGCGGGCATGATTTACAATCTGGCGATGATTTCCGTTGCCCGGGGGGAGGGTGAAAAGGGAATCCGGTTTCTTCGTGAAGCCCTTCGGATGAAACCGGATTACGGGGAAGCCCACAATCTCCTCGGTATCGTCTATTCCGGACAGGGAAAGGAAAAAGAAGCGGCCGACTGTTTCCGGAACGCCCTGTCCTGCGACCCGCGGTTCGACGCCGCCCGCCTGAACCTCGAAAACCTGGAAAAAGAAAAGAAATAAAAAAGATTTAAGAAAAATCCCTCCACTGGCCATTCTGTCACATTATACGTCTGAATGGTCACCATTCGTTTGAGCTTTCCGTGAATCGCCGATAATTTCCACTCAGGAATTCCCGAAGTCCGATCCGGCGTAAGCGGGTAAGGGGAACTCTCAAGAACAATTTACCGGAAACAGGGAGGGATAATCATGAAGTCGCGTAAAATCATCCTTATTACATTACTGTCTTTTCTTATTCTTTCAGGTTGGGCGATGATGTCCTTGGCGGGGGAGACTCCCGGCAAGATCAATATCAACACGGCGACGGCAAAGGAACTGATTACGCTGGACGGTATAGGGCCCGGCTTTGCGGAAAGGATTATTGAGTTCAGGGAAAAGAATGGAGGCTTTGCGAAGATCGAGGAGATCCTGAAGGTTCCGGGGATCGGAGTGAAGATTTTCGAAGCAAACAAGGGGCGCCTGACAGTACAATAAAACGGCCAATCAGATACTGGTGGCATACAAAATCTGATTTCCCGACCCCCGCTTACGCCGGACGGAGCGGTCAGATCCTGTTCCTTTAATTGTGGATATCGAAGTCGGCGATGCTCTGTTTGGAAATAATCAGCTCGCTTTTATCCGATTTTACCTTGACGCTCATAAATCCCAGAATCTGATAAAAACCATTCTGGAACTGTCTTGTGTTCAGGCGGATGCAGAAATCCCGCTCCCGGTCGAAGGATTCGCCGATCTTTATCCAGGACTGCGTACCCTTCTTTCTGATATGCCAGCAATTGCTGTATCCCGCCGGCAGTCCCGGAATATCCATGGCGTTCAATTCTTTTTTCAACAGTTCGTCATCGAGATTCTGTCTGAGAAGGACACATCCATGATATTTCTTGATAGAGATGCAGGGAACGATGAATTGAGGCCCCCAACTGTTACCGGCCAATTCAATAACCATGTTTCACCTCCCGCCTTCCGGGTCGAACGATACAGGCCCGGGATCGAACAAACCGATTGATGAAATCGACATTCACCTGTGTCATCAAGGGATCTCAGTATGTCGATTTTGCAAGAGGCATTCCCGGGCATCCAGGCGGGATGACGTGTAATTGTACGTTATTATTGCGATACTGTTTTTCTTTATCCGTCTTCAACGGGGAGAAGTGACAGGCAGGTAGCATTGATGCAAAAAAAGATACGGAAATGTTGTTTCTTTGCTTCGTTCCATCACAATGACTGCAGAACGGTCGTGAGATTGGCATTTTCGTTGGTTATGCCGAGTTTACGGCGGATGTGCTCCCGGTGACGATGGATCGTGGCCACCGATACACCCTTCAGTTCCGCGATTTCTTTGGTCCTCATGCCGCTTTTTATCATATTGCAGACGGTGATTTCCGTGGGAGTCAGAGCATGAAATCTTCTCAGTAAATTGTTCGCGAAGGGTGAGGTGATCTCCTCGAGATTGTTGCGGAGGATTTCGGTGTACTTTCGATGCTGTTTCGGCATTTCCGTGGAAAGCACATGCAGGATGGGCAGGATCACCTTATCGATATTGGCCTGTATATCTCTATATATCCTCTGCTTTTCCTCCTCAATATTGGACAGCACGGTCTTCAGCACGGCATTGGCTTCCTGCAGGGCCGTCCGCTCCAGGTTCAGCTGTTTGTTCATCTCCTGGAGTTCACGCTCGGCGTAGACCCTGATGGCCGTCGCACTGATCCTTCGGGCGATTTCATCAAGAAGGATCCTTTCCTCCCGCAGGAAGGGGCCTTCGTCGGCGGGCGGTTTTTCCTCGATATAGAAAATTGCGACTTCACCGACAGGTTCGGAATACATGAAGATCTGCGATACCTGTCGCCATTTGGATATCTTAAAACCTCTGCTCTTGTATGTCCTGTCGTGGAACACGATTCTGGAGCAGGCCTGTTCCGGATACTGCCAGGAAAGAGGCAGAAGTTCCACGAGGCACCGCAGGAAGTCCTCCATGGAATCATAATATTGTTCCGCGAGGCGGGCCATGCCATACAGGCAGTTTAATTCCTTGATCCGCTCCCGCAGGGCTATTTCAACCCTGTCCGGTTCCGTTTCCTGCTGATAGGGAACTTTCCAGATGAAAGAAAGGAAATCCTCGGGATTGAAAGAGTCCGTCCCACCTTTGTCAGGCAGGGTGAAAGGAAATTTTGTCATGGTCTTATCCCCGATACTGAATTTGCCATAGGCGATTTATTGGCAATAAATAGGGAGTTTGTTACCTATGATATATTGGCATAACAATGGCATTCTTATTGTATTTACACCCGCGGATATAGCAAGTATCCATAAACCTGTCAAGAAACTATCCCAATAAGGAGGATTTCTCATGGCAATGGCAACTCTGGATTCCGTGCTGGAAGGGCGTCGCAGCCAGCCGAGTCAACTCGTTGAAGTCTTGCAGGATATCCAGGATCTCTACGGGTATGTTTCCGAAGAGGCGATGGATAAGGTGGCAAGCAGCCTGGGCGTGCCTCTGATGGAGGTTTATCGCGTCGCCTGTTTTTACAAGGCCTTCTCCCTTCAGCCGAGAGGCAAGAACGTCATCACGATCTGTACGGGAACGGCTTGCCATGTGAGGGGCTCCGATCTTCTGATCGACCAGGCCAAAGGGCAGTTGAAGATAGAGCCCGGCGAAACCACCCAGGACGGCCTTTTCACGTTCGAGTGCGTCAACTGCCTCGGCGCCTGCGCCCTCGGCCCCATCGTCGTCCACAATACCGTCTACAATCCTCATGTGACTCCCGGCAAACTTCGAAAGATGATCCACAAGGCCGAAGAAGTCGAACACAAGGAGGCCGCCCATGGCGAGACTAAGTAAATACGAGGATCTGGAAAGCCTCCGCAGCCGGCTGCAGGAAAAGGACAAAAACTACAGGCTCAAAATCATCATCCCCAACGGGACATGCTGCCGGGCATCGGGTTCCCAGGCGGTGATCGAGGCCATGAAGACTGAAATCGAAAATCAGGGCCTCGGGAAAGAGGTCCTTCTCCATATCACCGGTTGCCATGGTTTCTGCCAGCAGGAACCGAACATTCTTTTCGAACCGGGAAACATTGCCTACGGCCATGTCACACCGAAAGATGCGAAGGAAATCGTTGAGAGAACCGTCAAGAACGGAGAGGTGATCGACAGGCTCCTTTACGTCGATCCCCTCTCGGGGGACAAGGTTTTCAGGGAAGCGGACATTCCTTTCTACAAGGCGCAGGATCGGCAGTTGCTGACCAACAACAAGCTTGTCGATCCATTGTCAATTGAAGACTACATCGCCATCGGCGGATATGGTGCTCTTGCGAAAGTCCTGGGAGGCATGAACCCTCTGGAGGTGATCCAGGAAATCAAGGCCTCCGGCCTCAGAGGCCGCGGGGGGGCCGGATTTCCGACGGGGAGAAAGTGGACCGAGGCCTGGGAAGAACCGGGAGATGAGAAGTATGTCATCTGCAATGCCGATGAAGGCGACCCCGGTGCTTACATGGACCGGTGCCTTCTTGAATCCAACCCCCACTCCATCATTGAAGGAATGATGATCGGGGCCCGGGCGGTCGGTGCCGGCGCCGGCTATGTGTATGTCCGGCATGAATATCCCCTGGCGGTTCAGCATACCCGGAACGCCGTTCTACAGGCGAGAGAACTCGGCCTTCTCGGAGAAAACATCCTGGGTTCGAATTTTTCCTTCGATATCGAGATCGCCCGGGGCGGAGGCGCCTTCGTATGCGGCGAATCCACGGCTCTCATGGCTTCGGTGGAAGGCAAGGTTGGCGAACCCCGGCCCAAGGACATCCACACCGTCAAAGAAGGCCTGTGGAATAAGCCCACCGTGCTGAACAATGTCGAAACATGGGCCAATGTCCCTGCGATCCTTCTGAACGGGTCGGCATGGTTTGCCGCAAAGGGCACCAAAGGAAGCAAGGGGACGAAGATCTTCGCCCTGACGGGCAAGGTGCAGAATACGGGTCTCGTCGAGGTGGCCATGGGTACGACGATCCGGGACATCGTTTACCATATCGGCGGTGCTTCGGAAGGCCGGGTTGTCAAGGCGATACAGACCGGCGGACCGTCCGGCGGGTGCCTTCCCGTCAGCCAGTTCAATCTTCCTGTGGACTTCGACAGCCTCTATGACGCGGGATCGATGATGGGATCCGGCGGAATGGTGGTCATGGACGAGAAGACCTGCATGGTGGATGTGGCGAAATATTTCCTGAAGTTTCTTCAGGACGAATCGTGCGGGAAGTGCATCCCCTGTCGGGTCGGTATCAGCAGAATGCTGGAAATCGTCACGGACATCACGGAAGGCCGGGGTACGAGGGCGCAGGTCGCCCTTCTGAAGGAACTGGCTGAAACCATAGGGGAAACCGCCCTTTGCGGTCTCGGGAAAACGGCACCGAATCCCGTGCTTTCCACATTGCGGTACTTCGGTGACGAGTATCTTGCCCACGTGGACGAGAAGCGTTGCCCGGCGGGGGTCTGCAAACCCCTGATCAGCTATGTCATCGATTCCGCAAAATGCAACGGATGCGGCGTCTGTGTCCGTTCGTGCCCTCACGATGCCATTTCGGGGGAGAAAAAAGAGGCCCATGTGATCGATCCGGATGAATGCAGAAGATGCGGGATCTGTGCCGCGGAATGTAAATTTGACGCGATTATGGTAAGTTGACGAGGTGGATCATGCAGCAGCAAGTGACATTGACGATTGACGGATCGACCGTCCGGGCGGCAAGGGGAACGAGCGTCCTGGATGCGGCGCTGAGCTATGGAATCTGTATTCCCCATTTGTGTCATGTCCCTGGTTTGAAGGATACGGGAGCATGCCGCCTTTGTATCGTGGAGAATATTAATAACGGCCGTTCACGGATTACGACCTCATGCACCCTTACCGTGCAGGAAAGTATGGTTATCCGGACGAATACGGAAAAAATCAAGAGGCTCCGCAGGAATATCGCGGAGCTGATCGTGGCTGAAGCCCCGAATTCGAGAGCCCTTCAGGACATCGCCGTCCGCTGCGGCGTCCGGGATGTACGTTATCCCTTCAGGCGGGAGAACTGCATTCAATGCGGCCGCTGCGTGAGATACTGTACCGAGATGTGGCGGGCCAACGCTCTGGGATTCATCGGCCGCGGCAAGAACCGGAAAGTGGATTTCGCCTTCGGCAACCGCAGGGACATCTGCAAGAAATGCCAGTCCTGCGTCATTTATTGCCCCATGTCGGTCACTCCCTGCGGCGGTCCCATGAAGCCCGGGGAGGAGAAGCTCTGCGGGAAGTGCGAATCCGTGGAAATAATGGCGGAAAACGCTTACGGCGCCTGCATCCACTGCGAACTGGGGAAGGGCTTCCAGTGCGCCCGTCATGCCATGTAGAAAAATCAGGATTGCAGAGACCGCCGGCGGTTTGCCGGCGGTCTCTTTTCCAAGGACATTCAGAGAATATTCCCGGCCCGATCGGATAGTTCATCGTAGCGAAAAAGGGAGCCGTAGTCGTCGAACGTGGCAAGCGCCCTTGACCGGGTCCGGATTCCCTGCTCCTCGAGGATGGCCACGGGATTCAAACCGCCGATGACTACGGCACCGAAGCGCCCCTCACTGACGGGGATATCGAAGAGAGGCTGACCGGGCCATCCGATGGCCATAAATCCCCCCAGTCCGACTTTTTCCAGGTCCTTTGCCACCTCGGCGACGGGTCCGCGACTGCCTGCGGGAAGTTCACGAAATCCCGCCCCGATGAGCCCGTTTCCCGTCGAAGTAGCCCCGGTGTAATTGGTCATGCCGCTCTTGATAAATATTTCCAGGGGATCGAGAGTGGTCCCTTCGTAGTGAATCAGCTCCACAAAGCGGAGCGGTTTCCAGTTCCTCATTTCCAGAAGCCCGCCGAATCGTGAAGTCGTGGGGATTCCATAAGAGAGAAGGACTCCGTTCAGGGTGACGGAACAGACGGTTCCGATGCCGACGCAATCCTCGGGAATCCGAACCTCCCCCAATTTTTTCCCCGACGGGTAAATCGTCATAAGGGTCCCCATGGCGAAGCCGACGGAAAAAACTTTCTGGATCAGGGGAATGGAGCGGATCAGATCCCCACGGCTGATGAAGCTGACATTCATGACGACTGTACCGCTTTTCGACTTGAGATCGAAGGTCATGCCGTAAGTTTTTTCATCGATTTTCGCGGCAATCAGACCGACTTTTTCGTAGGCCCCGCCCTTGGAAAGTTCCTTATGGCCCAGATCGGTAATCCGCCGCCCCTGCCGGCTGAAATTATCGGTCAGTCCCTCGCGGTCCATCTGGAGCAGATAGAAACGGACGGTCCGCTCGCTCATCTCGTGGCCGGCGGAATGAAGCCGTTCGAGGATCTTCGAACTGCTCATCCGCTGATCCGAATCCTCGAGGATCCTCAGAATGGCCAGTTTTTTCTTCTCGACCTTTTCCATGGCGAGGAATATACCGTAATTCATGCCGATTGTCAACGGAATAACCGGCAATTTTGCCGATCTTCCGGGGGTCTTCCTGCGTTTGAATCAACTGAGATACAGGGAATAGCGGAATTCTCCATATTGCCGGATCACCCGCTTCGGAAAGAAAAGAGGAGAAATCGGCAAAGAAATAGTCGTCCAGACCGGCAATATTACCGGAATGCCCCATGCCGAGCTTCCCTATTCATTTGATTTCAGAATACTAATTTCAAATTGACAAAAAGCCTGTTTTGTGTCACAAGCGGTAAACGATTGCCGAACCATACGGCAATGATATGCCGGAAATTCATACGTGACCGCCGGTTCCGGCAGTAAGGCGAAGAAGGGAATTCCCGGCGTTAAGCGGGACTGAAGACGGCAGGGACGGAATATTTAATCCAAGAAGGAGAGAATGAAGAATGAACCTGAGAAGACCCAATGCGAATGAAGCAACAGGTACCTTTAACCGGTCGAGAGACGTGGTCTCCATGTCCGGGATCTGCACACGCTGCGTCGACGGCTGCCGCGGCGGATGCGAAATCTGGCTTTCCTCGTTCCGGGGCCGTGAAGTTCTCTACCCCACGGGATTCGGAGAGATCACGGCAGGGGCGGACAAGAATTACCCTGTAGACTATTCCCACCTGAGCATTCAGGGGTATGCCGTGGGCGCCAAGGGACTTCCGGAGGGCGTTGAGGCCGGGCCCGACACGGCTGTTTTCCCGTCTGTGAACACGGAAACGGAGTACGGATGGAAAGATAAAGTTAAGCTCAAGGTTCCCATCTTCACCGGCGCCCTCGGATCGACGGAAATCGCCAGGAGAAACTGGGAACATTTTGCCGCCGGTGCCGCCATCGCCGGAATCACCACCGTCTGCGGTGAAAACGTGTGCGGCATCGATACCCAGCTGGAACTCGACGGAAACGGAAAGGTCAAGAAATCTCCGGAAATGGACCGCCGTATTGAAACATACAAGCGTTATCATGAGGGATACGGCGAAATCCTGGTCCAGATGAACGTGGAAGACACCCGTTTCGGTGTTGCAGAGTACGTCCTGAACAAGCACAAACTGAACACGATCGAGTTGAAATGGGGGCAGGGTGCGAAAAATATCGGCGGCGAGATCAAAGTCCGTTCCCTTGAAAGGGCACTCGAGCTGAAAAAGAGAGGCTACATCGTCCTTCCCGACCCGACGCTTCCGGAAAATCAGGCGGCCTTCAAGGATGGCGCCATCAAGGAATTCGAGCGTCATTCAAGGCTCGGCTTCGTGACCCGGGATGCCTTCCTGAAAGAAGTGGAGAGATTGAGAAAGGTGGGATTCAAGAGGATCACCCTGAAAACCGGGGCCTATTCGGCCGTCGAGCTTGCCATGGCGATTCGGTATGGCGCGGAAGCGAAGCTCGATCTTCTCACCATCGACGGCGCTCCCGGCGGAACGGGAATGAGCCCCTGGCCCATGATGTGCGAGTGGGGGATTCCTTCCTTCTATCTCCACAGCATGGCCTATGAATTCTGTGAAAAATTGAAAAAACGCGGCATCCGGGTACCGGACATCGCTTTCGCCGGCGGTTTCTCGACGGAGGACGGCGTCTTCAAGGCCCTGGCCCTGGGCAGCCCCTACGTGAAGGCCATCTGCATGGGACGCGGCCTCATGATTCCCGGTATGGTCGGGAAAAATATCGGCGAGTGGCTCAAGAACGGCGACTTGCCGAAGAGCGTGTCCCGTTTCGGAAATTCAGTCGAGGAAATCTTCGTCTGTTACGAGGAACTGAAGAAGAAATTCGGCGAAGAAGTCAAGAACATTCCCCTCGGCGCGCTGGGTCTTTACACGTACAGCCAGAAATTCAAGGCAGGCCTCCAGCAGCTGCTCGCCGGGAGCCGGAATTTCAACCTGTCCCTCATCGGCCGGAAGGATCTCATGTCCCTCACGGAAGAAGCAACCAAGGTTTCCGGTGTTCCTTATGTCATGAACGCCTATCGGGAAGACGCAGAGAAAATACTTGCCGAATAGCGGAAAGCGCGGAAGCTCAGAGAGGCGGCGGCCTTTCCATGGCCGCCGCCTTTTTTTTATTCCTCAAACAAACTTCCAGGCCTTTGAAGGCACGTTCCTTTACCGGGGTTCCTTTCCCCCGGGATTCTCCGGATCCCTTCCGGTCCGAGGGACTTCATCGGGGCGGTAGGATCAGTGGATTTCATCTCCCGTCTCCCCGGAAACCTGGTATGTCTTCATGAACCGCCGGTCGATCCTGTCTTTCAGGAGAAAGGCCAGAGCGGACCGGAAAATCAGGGGGGAGCGGACAAAGAGCCCCGTTCCGTCCCCCAGGTTTAATATGAGAAGATAGTTTTTCTGAGGGTGGAAGATTCCCGGCCGCCTGTTCTCGATGACCGCCAGCAGGTTGTCATGGAGGACCGGTCCTTCCCGCACGGCATGAACCCCGACCCGGGGAAGGGTTTTTCCCTGAATGGAAATGCAATCCCCGCCGCCAAATACCCCTGGATGGGACACACTCTGAAGGTCGTCTCCCACCAGGAGGGAACCGTCCGGCGCCTGAGCCAGGGAAGATTCCCGGAAAACCGGCCGCGGCTTGATGCCCATGGTCAGGACGGCGATGTCGTAAGACATTTTTGCGCCCGACGCGGCGCGCGCCACGCCGTTCTCCATGGATTCCACCCTGAAATGATTCACTATCCGGATACCACGGAAAGCGAGGGACCGGGAGGCGAGCCGGCTTGCCTTTTCCGGAAAATCGGGGAGGATCCGGTCTCCGGGGCCTGCCAGAAAAATATCCGCTCTCCCGCCGTTTTCCTGAACGAGCCGGCAGATGTTTCCCGAAATCTCGACGCCCGCCGGTCCCGCCCCGATGACAAGAATCCGCGGCGACTCCTTCGATATTTTTTCGAGGATCTCTTTTCTCAGTTCCTCCAGTTTTTCTATGGGCTTGACGGGATATGCCCCGTCCCGGGATCCGGGAATGAGATCGGCGGGAATATAGCTTCCCACGTTGAAGGAAACGAGATCGTAAGGGACGGGAACGCCGGAGTCCAGGTAGAGGACACGGTTACCGGGGTCTACGGATACGACTTTTCCCCGGATGAATGTTCCTTCCCGGGATTCGATGAGCCTCAGAACATCAAAGCGGACTTCCCCGGGTTCGTAGATGCGGGAAAGCATGCCCGGTCCCATGCCGGAATAATAATGATACCGGTCCGGTCCGATGAGAAAGACCCGGGCCCCCGCCTTCCGGAAGTCACGCGCGCAAATCAGGGAGTGGATATGGGCGTGGCCGCCCCCGACAAAAACCAGAGCCGGATTTCGAGGGAGATTCATGATCGCCTCCTGGTCCGATCCGTCTGTCCCGTCCCCTTCCTTCTTTCAAGAGATTCCTCCGCCGGACAGGGTCATGGCGGATCTCCGTTTTCTCATGGATACCGCTCCCCTTTCAGAAAGGCCTCCCGGATCGTTTCCATCCGTTTCCGGTTGACACCGAGGTCGGAATACCCGATTCGGGAGGCGGAACGCATGTGAACGGTCTTTGCGGCCTCATCGAGGTAAAACTCCACGTCGTCGACAAAGCGGAAGAGGGCGGAGGTGAACTCGGCGTGGATGTAATCCCTCTCGACCCGGACGACTTTCGTCCTCTTCATGACCCGTACGATTTCGAGGAGCTTTTCCCGGGTTTCTTCAAGGGACCCTCGAAACGCCGCGGGTTCGATGCGGTGCATCCCGTCCCCGGCCTGTGTGGAAACGCAGTTTGGAGAATCGGGGCAGGGGGCGAGCTTTCCATCCCGGACGCCGAGGTGGCCCGGCCGGCTGCCGGAACATCCGAAAAAAAGAAGGCAGAAGGAGAGAAGGAGAAAAACCGTTTTCATCTATGGAAACACTATAGCAAAATATGGGAAGAAGAAAAGATATTTCGCGAAGCCCGTGACAGGCCGGGGCAGGGGGATTTCAAGGGAAGGCCCCGGCGGAACTTGAAAAAGGCCTCTTTCTCTGTTACCTTGGATCTGCCATGGAATCGGTCATTTCCAGGCAGTCGGGGCGGGTGCTTATGAATGTAAGGGTTTTTTTCAGAAACTACGGGAGGGAAATCCGTTTCTTCCTGCTTTTCGTCCTGTTTTTTTTCGCCGGGCAGGGAATTCATTATGCCACCCGTTCCTACACGGCCCCGATCCTCGTCAATTTCATGAACGCCGAAGTCAGCTCGAAATTGATCAACGTCGTCACACCGGCAGAAAATACCCGGGTCGATGGAAACACTATTTTTTCCGGGACATTTCAACTCAACATCGCCCAGGGATGCGAAGGAACCGAAGGAATCCTTCTCATCGCGGCCGCCATTCTCGCCTTTTACATGGGAGCCCGGCAGAAATTCCTGGGGATCCTTACGGGATTTCTCATCATTTACATAGCCAATCTTCTCAGGATCATCGCCCTGTATTACGTTCTGAAATACCGGCCGGGCCTTTTCGATTTCATGCATATCTTCGTGGGCCAGACCTTCATCATCGTCATCGGTCTTGTTTTCTTCGTATTCTGGATCACTGCCTTTGCGGAAACCCATGAGCAGAAAAGCTGACCGGCCGGTATTTCCCGTAAAACTCTTTGTATTCCAGTTCGTACCGGTATTTATGCTGCTGCTCCTTCTCTTCTACGCGGCCGGCCCCCCGGCGGCCCGGATGCTTCTTCCGGCCATGGAGAGGGAAATGCGTATTTTGCGCCCCCACTACGGAATCAAGCTCTCCTATGCGGAACCGGCCAAGATCGATTACGAGATCGGCATCCCCTTCGTGTGGACGGATCAATCGGGAAACCGTCGGGATGGTATCGTAAAGAGTGGAAGGCTTCCGGCAAGCAACGTTGCCATCCATCCCGTTCTGGTTTTTTCCATTCTCCTTGCCTGGCCGCCGGTGCCATGGAGGAGGAAGGGAACTCTTGTCCTGGTTTCGCTGCCTTTTCTTTTCATCGTCGAACTTCTCGATCTGCCCCTGCACATTCTCTGGAATGCCGAGCGCGGAATTCCTCTCGAAACGGTTTCGGCGGGGCTCATCCATTTCTGGGGACAGGTCCTGAGCAACGGCGGAAAACAGTTTCTCTCCCTCGTCGCCGTCTTTCTTTCTCTCGGCACGTACACCCTCATGGAGCGGAATAAGGGGGGAGCGGCGGACGTTCAGGCGGGGCGAAACGACCCCTGCCCCTGTGGAAGCGGAAAGAAATTCAAAAACTGCTGCATGGAGTGAGAACAATGTCTCTTCTTCTTGTCCTGTTTATCCTTTTCTCCCTTTTTGCCTTTCTTTCGCTGTTTTCCCTGGTTCTGACCCTGAGGGAGAAAAAATGGTTCAAAGGAGCGGGAAAGATGGTCCAATGGCTTTTGTTCCTCTCCCTGGCCGGTTTTTTCGGCATGATGGCCCTCGGTATCCGGGGATACGAGGCTTTTACCCGGGAAGACGCCGTCGCCCGAATATCCGTGCACCCTTCCGGGGAGGAACGGTTCACCGTCTTTTTCGAATATCCCGGCGGGGACCGAAAGGAGTTCACCCTGGCCGGAGACGAACTTTATGTGGACGCCCACGTATTGAAGTGGAAGCCTCTGGGAAATCTCCTGGGTCTCCACACCCTTTACGAACTGGACAGGGTATCGGGAAGATACCGGAACCTGGAGAAGGAACGGAACAGGCCCCGGACGATCTACGCCCTTTCCGAAAAGAAAGGGATGAATCTTTTCGATCTTCGCCGCCGTTATTCCTTCCTGCGGTGGTTTGTCGACGCCCAGTATGGTTCGGCGACCTTCGTCCCTGCCGGAAAGGAAGAAAACCTCGTCCTCTGGATTTCGACGAGCGGCCTTCTGATCCGGAAGGCGGAGGCGGAGGCGGAATGAATTTCCCGGTGCCCGAAGAAACGGGAGACCCGCCGGTAACCCCCCGGGGGGATTTACTTGAAACGATCGATGAGATCCTGAAGGGGAAGACTTTCGTTGATCTCCAGGGGCTCCCCGACGGCGGATGAAGGAAAAGCGCTCTCCATCCTGTCTGATTCGATGCGCAATGTCACCGATTCCGGGGCTGCCGCCGGCGGTTTCCTTTCCTCCTCCATCAGGGGAGAACGGTAGAGCTTCTCACGGGTGACCTCCTCGGAAGGCTGAAACACCTTGACAGGCGGCGTGAAGTTGTTCTGGCTCTCCAGAAATTCCTTCAGATACCTTTCCCGGGTGAACATGCCGTCCGCCTTCCCCATCTGGATCGTGCTTTCCAGTTGATACATCTTGTTGTCCCTGATGATCCCCTTGACCGGCTGGGTGTTTCGGAGAATGGACAGAACGGGAAGACGGAAACGAATGGACTCCTGATATACAAGATGCTGAACGATGAGCCACTGGAGGGTCGAGGCCATCTGATAACGCACCTCGTCCTGGGCCTCCAGAGGGAAGGCGTTGCAGATCCGGTAGATGGCGTCTTCCGGGTTTGTGGCATGAAGGGTGGCGATGACCAGGTTACCGGCCTCCGCGGCATTCAGGGTGAGGCGCATGGTGCCCCTTTCCCTCAGCTCGCCGACGACGATGACATCGGGATCCTCCCGGAGGGCATCGAGGAGACCCTGCTCGAAGGACAGCATGTGGGTCCCCAGCTCGCGCTGTTCGATAAAGGCCCTTTTAGAATAATACCGGTATTCTATGGGATCTTCCAGGGTGATGATATGATCCGCCCGGGATTGATTGATCCGCTCGACGATGGCCGCGATGGTCGTTGTTTTTCCCATCCCCGTGGCCCCGCAGATCAGGACAAGACCGGAACGGAGTTCGCAGATCTTTTCAAGGGAGGGATGAAGGTTGAGATCGGCGAAGGAGGGGACTTTTCCGGGCAGAAGGCGGATGGCGAGGCTCAGTCCCCGCATGGTGTTGAAAACGTTCATCCGGAGCCGTGTGGAATGAACCGTTTTCGCGAAATCGACGGATTGCCGGGACCGGAGCATCTGCAGCTGTTTTTCATCGAGGAGGGTCTGCACCAGCCGGTCCACCTCCTCATGGGTCCAGAGAAGATCGGGCTCACGCTGGATCATCCCGTGATGGCGCAAAACGACGGGATGCCCCCCGGTGATATGGATATCGGAAATTTCCGTCCGAAGGGCCGTATTTATAAGATTGTCAAACCTTTTCATCAAATTACCCCCAACCTGCGGCGCTCTTTTCACTTTTCCCCCCGAAAAATGAAAGGTTTTTCTTGCGTATCATATAACTCTGTGTAAAATCAATTCAATTTTGACAGCTTCGTAAAAAGTCCACAGGCTGCGTTGCCCGTCGGCAACGGAACCTTTTTCGACTTTTTGCGACTTCATCAAACTTCAGGGTCCCGATAAAGGGACGGTTCGATCACTGGGATAAGGATAAGGGTCCTCGGGAGAAAAACATGGAATCATCGGTCTTGTACTTCATGGCGGGCATGGTCCTGGGAGCCACCGCCGCCCTGGCGTTCGCATCCATCCGCTGGCAGAACATGGAAGGCCTGGCCAGGAACATCCTCGACGAAACGGAACGGAAACGATCCCTCGAATTCGACCGTTTAGGCAATCACATGAGAGATTCCTTCGGCGCCCTGTCCCTCGATGCCCTGTCCAGAAATTCGGAGGAATTCCTGAAAATGGCCCGGGAAACCCTGGGAAGGCAGATGGAACTCGGGGGAAGGGAACTGGAGGGGAAGAAAGCCCTCATCGATCAGGTGCTCGGCGGCATGAAGACCGATCTCCTGAAAGTCCAGGAACTGATCACGACCCTCGAGAAGGACCGGGAACAGAAATTCGGGGAACTCAATTTCCAGATGCACCACGCGGCGGAACAGACCAGGATGCTGCGGGAGACGGCGGAGGGACTCCGTTCGGCTCTCACGAATACGAAAATACGGGGCCAGTGGGGGGAGAGGATGGCGGAGGACGTGCTCAGGGCCTCGGGTTTTGTCGAGGGGGTGAATTACGTGAAACAGAAAACCCAGGAGTCGACGGGACGGCGCCCCGATTACACCTTTTTCCTCCCCGGGGGAAGAAAGGTCCACATGGACGTCAAGTTTCCCCTGGACAACTATCTCCGGTTCATGGAAGCGGAAGGGGGGGAGGAACGGGAACGCTGCAAAACCCAGTTTCTCAGGGACGTGCGCCTGCGCATCCGGGAAGTGACGACACGGGACTACGTCCTGCCCGAGGACGAGACGATAGATTACCTTATCGTGTTCATCCCCAACGAGCAGGTTTTCGCCTTCATCCACGAAAACGATCTCTCCATCATGGATGAAGCCATGGCCCGGCAGGTGGTCCTCTGTTCTCCCGTCACCCTCTATGCCATTCTGGCGGTGATCCGCCGGGGGGTGGAAAATTTCCGCCTGGAAAAAACGGCATCCCGGATTCTCGCGTTGTTCGCATCGTTCTACAGGCAGTGGAACGGCTTTACGGGGACGATGGAACGGATGGGGAAAAGAATAGAAGAAGCTCAAAAAGAATATGAATCCCTCGTTTCCGTCAGGAAAAACCAGTTGGAACGGTCTCTCCTGAAAATCGAGGAACTGAGGAAAGAAAAGCATCTGCCCGGGGATGATTCTGAGGAAGATTCCCTGCCGGAGTGATCAGATGTGGTAAAGGTCGCTGCCGAGGATCCGGATCCAGTTGTCCTCGAAAATCTTCAGGGCGTCCTGCACCGGCTGAAGACCCACAATGAGGACGGCGAGGCTTCCCGTGGCGATGCAGGGATACATGAAATCCACGTTGAGATTCGCCTTTTTCAGGGGTTTCAGGATGGCGTTCAGGCCGCCGGGGTGATGGGGGATTTCGCAGGCGATCACTTCCTGGACGCCGAAACGGTATCCCGCCGTACCGAGAACATTGATGGCCTTGTCGGGATCGTTGGCGATGAAATGGAAATTGAACTCTTTTTCCCGGGCCGTGGCGTAACAGGCGATGACATTGATCCTGTACTCGCTCATGAGATCACTGACCCGGGAGAGCGCCCCGGGGATATTTTCCACGGAAAGATCGATCTGTTTTACCGTTTTCATGAACGTACTCCTTGTTTCACGTAGTCAGCCCCCAAATCAAGGCTTGCCTGGTTCAGTTTCATCAGGGCGGCCTTTTTCCCCTTGGTGATTTCCTTGAGCCCGCTCATGATGGAGTCAAGGGACGTCATCCCCGTCAGCGCCGCAAAGGCGCCGAGCATGATCATGTTCACGGTCTGATCGCTTCCCGCCTTTTTGACCAGGTCGTTGGCCGGGATTCTGAAGACTTCGATGTCCCGCCTCGAGGGCTCCATGTCGACGAGGTTCGAATTCAGAAGGATGGTCCCGCCGGGTTTGATGGCGCTTTCATAACGGATCATGGACGGCTTGTTCATGATGATGCCGTAATCGGGGGCGGACGCCACGGGAGAAAATATTTCCTCGTCCGACACGGCGACGGTGCAGTTGGCCGTTCCTCCGCGCATCTCGGCGCCGTAGGAGGGGAGATAGGTGACGTGTTTCCCGTCAAGCATGGCGGCCACGGCAAAGGCGTATCCCATCATGAGAACGCCCTGGCCGCCGAACCCGGCAAATATCGTTTTTTTCATGAAGAATTCCTGTCGGTTGGTTTCCTATTCGAGCTTTCCCGTTTCGTCCTTGATGACTTTCAAGGGGAAGGTCTTCGTCATCGTTTCATCCACCCATCGATTCGCCTCCAGGGGGCTCATTTTCCAGTTCGTGGGGCAGGGGGAAAGGACTTCGATAAGGGAGAAACCGAGATCGGCCATCTGCACCTTGAAGGCTTTCGTCAGGGCCCGCTTGGTCCGGAGAATGTTTTTAGGCGACGTGACGGACGTACGCTCGATGTAGACGCTTCCTTTAGCGACGGCCAGCATTTCGCTCAGGTCGATGGGATGGCCGTCCCTCAGGGGGTGGCGTCCCCCGGGGGTGGTCGTCGAAGGCTGGCCGACAATCGTCGTCGGCGCCATCTGGCCGCCCGTCATTCCGTAGCAGCCGTTGTTGACGAAAACGGCGGTGATCCTTTCTCCCCGGTTCGCCCCGTGGACCGTTTCGGCGGTGCCGATGGCGGCGATGTCCCCGTCTCCCTGGTAGGAGAAGACGATCCGGTCCGGAAGGACCCTCTTGATTCCCGTGGCCAGGGCCACTCCCCTGCCGTGGGGGGCTTCTCCCATGTCCACATCGATGTAATCATAGGCTAAAACGGCACAGCCCGCCGGGGGGACGCCGATGGTCCGGTCCCGGATGCCCAGTTCCTCGATGACTTCCGCCACCAGACGGTGAATGATGCTGTGGCCGCATCCCGGACAGTAGTGGTTCGATACCTTCTTCAGGTAACGCGGTCTCTGAAAAACCTTTTTTTCCATCACGGCTCCTCTTCCAGATGCTGGCGGTGATAGAGGCTGTTGACGACCTTGGCGACCTCGTCGGGCGTGGCGATGCTTCCGCCGGGACGGCCGTAGAAATGGACATTCCCCCGGCCCTCGAGAGACAGCTTCACGTCTTCCACCATCTGGCCGGTATTCATCTCGAAAACGAGGAATTCCCGGGCGGAACGGCTCAGTTCACAAAGGGTCCGCTTCGGATAGGGCCACAGGGTGATGGGCCGGAAGAGGCCCACCTTGAGGCCGATTTCCCGGACCCGCTTGATGGCCCCCTTGGCGATCCGCGCCGCCGTTCCGTAAGCCACCACGATGAACCGGGCGTCATCGGTAAGGTAGGATTCGGCCCGGGGGATTTCCCGGGAGATATTGTCATACTTCCGGGCGAGCTTCCAGTTGAGTTCCTCTTCCTGGGCGGTGTTGAGAAGGAGGGAGCGGATGAAGTGGCTCGGTCTCCCGGCGGCACCGTCCAGCTTCCAGGGCTTCGGCGGGAGTTCCGACAGCTCCACCGGTTTGTGAAGCACCACCGGTTCCATCATCTGGCCCATCATACCGTCGGCCAGAATAAGGACGGGCGTTCGATACTGGTCGGCATAGTCGAAGGCTTTCGCCGTAAGGTCCGCCAGCTCCTGGCCGCCCCCCGGCGCGAGGACGATGGTCCGGTAGTCCCCGTGCCCCCCTCCGCGGGTCGCCTGAAAGTAATCCCCCTGGGACGGGGCGATGTTGCCCATACCCGGGCCGCCCCGCATGGAGTTGACGATGACGGCGGGCAATTCCTGGGCGGCGAGAAAAGAGATCCCTTCCTGCTTGAGGCTCACACCGGGGCTGGAGGAGCTCGTCATGGCCCGGGCGCCGGCCATGGAAGCGCCGATCACCATGTTGATGGCCGCAATTTCGCTCTCCGCCTGGATGAAGGTTCCCCCCTCCAGCCTCGCCATGGCGCCGGCCATGTATTCCGTAAATTCGTTCTGGGGTGTGATGGGATAACCGGCATAGAAGCGGCAACCCGCCCGGATCGCCGACTCGGCCATCACATGGCTCCCCCGCATCAGGACTTTTTCATTCACGGTAGACCTCGATGGCAACATCCGGACAGACAATGGCACAGGTGGTACAGCCGGTGCAGCGGTTTTCCCCGCCGGACGCGCTCCCGTTCGGGAATTCCGCGGGATAATAGCCTTTCTGATTCAGCTCACCGGAGATGCCGATGGATTGGGTGGGGCAAACGGAAATGCAAAGATAACAGCCTTTGCAGACTTCCCGATCGACTGTAATCCGTCCCTTTTTTTCTTTTTTGGTCATGGAAGAACGATCAGTTGAATTTTTCACGGCCCGCTGACAGCGTCCAAGAAAGTGAAGGAATACATAGTTGGGACGATCCTTTTTGTCAAGTATTTTTCATGGGAATAAAAGGATTTTCGTTTTCAGGGGCCATATTTGTTGCTACACTGGACAGGACCCGTGGAAATGAAAGCAATCGAAGGAGGACAGAATGAAAGCCCATCCTCTCGCGGGGAAACCCGTCCCCCCGGCCATGCTCGTCAATATTCCGAGACTGGTTACGGCCTACTATACACAACGTCCCGATCCGGAGAACCGGGAACAGCGGATCGCCTTCGGCACCTCCGGACACCGGGGATCGTCCTTCAAGGGCACTTTCAACGAAGACCACGTTCTTGCGGTCACCCAGGCGATCTGCGACTACAGGCGGGATCACGGCATCACCGGTCCGCTGTTCATGGGAATGGACACCCATGCCCTTTCGGAGTCCAGCCACGCCACGGCCCTCGAGGTCCTCGGGGCGAACGGCGTTTCCGTGAGGATCCAGGAAAATTTCGGATATACCCCCACGCCCGTGATTTCCCACGCCATCCTGACCCACAACGGACAGGGAACCTCCGCCCGGGCGGACGGTATCGTCATCACGCCCTCCCACAACCCCCCCGGGGACGGAGGGTTCAAATACAATCCCCCGGAGGGGGGGCCCGCGCCGACGGGAACGACGGGATGGATCGAGGAAAGGGCGAACCGTTATCTGGCCGGCGACAACCGGGGAATAAAAAGAATCCCTTATGAAAGGGCCCTGAAAGGCGGAAACGTCCGGTTTCATGATTTCATCGGCCCCTATGTCGATGATCTCACCAAGGTCGTCGACATGGAGGCCGTCAGGTCCTCGGGGATCCGGATGGCCGTGGACCCCCTGGGAGGATCGTCCCTGCCTTACTGGGAACCGATTGCCGCGAAATACAGGCTCGATCTCACCATCGTCAACAAGGCCGTCGATCCCACGTTCCGTTTCATGACCCTGGACCATGACGGGAAAATACGGATGGACTGCTCCTCCCCCTGGGCCATGGCCAGCCTCATCGGCCTCAGCCGGGACTACGACATCGCCTTCGGCAACGATCCCGACAGCGACCGCCACGGCATCGTGTGCCGCCACGGGGGGCTCATGAACCCGAATCACTACCTGGCCGTCTCCATCGGGTACCTCTTCCAGCACCGCCCCCTCTGGGGGCCGGAGGTGACGGTGGGCAAGACCCTGGTGAGCAGCACCATGATCGACCGGGTGGCGGCCCATTCAGGAAGAAAAGTGGTGGAAGTCCCCGTGGGGTTCAAATGGTTCGTGGAGGACCTCAAGTCGGGCCGCTGCGGATTTTCCGGCGAGGAAAGCGCCGGGGCCTCCTTCCTCCGGAAGGACGGGACGGTCTGGACGACGGACAAGGACGGCCTCCTCATGGACCTCCTGGCGGCGGAGATTCTCGCCGTCACCGGCCGGGACCCCGGGGAACACTATGACGATCTGGTCGAACGGTTCGGAAATCCCCTCTACGAGCGACAGGACATGCCGGCCACGGCGGAAGAAAAGAAAAGGCTCTCCAACCTTTCACCCCGGGACGTGCGGGAAGAGACTCTCGCCGGGGAGCCGATTCTGGCGATCCTGACCAGGGCCCCGGGTAACGATGCATCCATAGGGGGGCTCAAGGTCGTCTCCGAAAACGGCTGGTTCGCCGCCCGCCCCTCGGGAACGGAGGACATCTACAAGATTTACGCGGAGAGCTTCAAGGGAAGGGAACACCTCAGTCTCATCCAGAATGAAGCGGCGGATATGATCCGGAGGGTCTTCGGGAAATAAACCTTAAGGCCCTCTCCGGGAAAACCCGGGAAGGAGAAAACCAGGGACCTCCGGGTCGGAGCCTCATCGGCAAAGAGAAGACGCAAGCCGGCTCCTCAGGGTCTTTTACAGGGAGAGTCTCTTTTGCATCACACTTCCTCCGCCTGGCGAATCGGCGGGACGAGCTTCCTTCCATCGCGGTGGACCGGTATCCCCTCCGGGCCGGCCCGGAGGAAACGATACTTGACGGAACCCCCGGTCTTGTGGTAGAAATCGGCTCTTTCATCGGAAGAGTTCCCGTTTAAAAGGGTGATTCCGGGAAAGGCCTATGGTGGGTGTAGCTCAAGGGTTAGAGTGCCGGGTTGTGGCCCCGGAGGCTGTGGGTTCAAGTCCCATCACTCACCCCATAATCAAATAGAGGGGTTGGCCGATATAAGCCGGCCCCTTTTTTTATCGCTTTTAGGAATACATACAACTTTACGTCCAGCCGGCTTCACCCCTCTTTTTCAGACCAGCCGATTTCCAGGATCCGGTCCACGTTGAAAACCCGTTTTTCCCCGCGCATCAGACAATAGGCGTTCATCCCGACATAGGGATGCCCGTTGTATTCCATGTCCCCGACGGAAAGGGGCCGGATCGTGCGGCGGGACTTCTCGTCCCTTGCCTTCAGGTAGAGGATGTCCAGGGTTCTCTTTTCCTCGATGGCCGAACGGATCATCGCCAGTTTGTCCGACCGGGAACATTTCTGTTCCGCCCTGTCGTATTGCAGGCCCGTCAGGAACCGGACAATCTTCCAGTCCATGAGGATATGGCTTTTCTTGAGGGGCTGCCTCAGAACGATCCCGTCCAGGGACACGCAGCGCGAGAGCGCCACATACATCTGCCCGTGGGCGAAGGTGCCCCGGCCCACGTCGATGACGGCCTTTTCGAAGGTTTTCCCCTGGCTCTTATGGATGGTGACGGCAAAAGCCAGCCGTACCGGATACTGGGTGAAGGAACCGACGGCCTCGGAGCGAAGTTCCCCGTCCTTCAGGAAGAAACGGTAGATTTCCCAGGTATAAACGCCGATTTCGACGGTTTTGCCGTTATCCAATGAGGCGGTGATGATTTCCCCGCCCTCGCCGTCTTTTTTAAACCCCTTGATCTTTCCGATGGTGCCGTTGATCCAGCGCCCGCAGGAATCGTTATTCAGAAGCATGATCTGGGCGTGTTTCTTGAGCCTCAGTTCCGGGGCCGTGGGAAGGTATTCCCGGTCGAATTCCCCCTCAATGAGGCCCTGGGCCTTCCATGTCCTGCCGGGCAGCCGGGCCAGCTGCTCCTCGTTGATCCGATCGGCCGTCTCGTTGATGCTGGTCATGGAAATGTAAAATTCATCGGCGGGGGCTTCAAAGGCGGGATCGCAGCGGCGGTTCAGGAGCGCCAGGTCGTCGTCGGTGACCGTCCGGTTGCGGATCGCGTTCAGCAGACGGACGAATTCATCGTCCTTCTGGCGATACACCTTTTCGAGCTCGACGAACTCCAGATCCAGCTTTTCGAAAACCCCGGCGCTGAAGAAATAGGGGGTTTTGTAATGCCCGCGGAATATCTCCTTTTCCCGGCTGGAGACCACGGGCGGCAGCTGATAGAGATCGCCGATGAAGATCATCTGCACGCCGCCGAAGGACCTTTTCGGATCGGGGCCGTTGAGCCGGAGGAACTTGTCCACGCAGTCCAGCAGGTCGGCCCGCACCATGGAGACTTCGTCGATCACGATCGTGGCGAGCTTATTGTAAATCGTCGGTTTGTCTTTTTCCGTGCCCCGTTTCTTCCTGATGGAGGCCGTCGTGACATTCGGCTTGAAATGAAAAAAGGAATGGATGGTCTGCCCGCCCACATTGACGGCGGCCACGCCCGTCGGCGCCAGGATCACGGCATTTTTGCCCGTCTGGCGGCGAAAATACTGGAGCAGCGTCGATTTCCCGGTGCCCGCCCGGCCCGTGATGAAGACATTCCTGTCCGTCTTTTCCATGAGTTCAAGGGCGCGGCGGAATTCGGGATTGAAATCGATTTCGACAAGGCCTTTATTTTTATCCATCGTCCATCCGTTGTTGTCATTCGGGAATAGTTTCTACTGCACTATTGAGCAGCGTATCCAGAGGGCTGATCGGCGGTTTCGACATATTCCGCAGCACATGGGTATAGATCATGGTTGTCTCGACACTTTTGTGACCGAGAAGCTCCTGTACTTCACGGATGTTGACCCCGCTCATAAGCAGGTGCGTCGCAAAGCTATGGCGCAGGGTATGCACCGTCGCGTGCTTGGGAATGGCTGCCTTCCTGACGGCGCCCGCCACGGCTTTCTGGATGGAACTCGGACTGATGTGATGACGCCGCACCTTGCCGGAGCGCGGATCGACGGAAAGCGTCGCAGCAGGGAAGACATATTGCCAGCGCCAATCCTTGGCCGCATTCGGATATTTTCTGTCGAGCCCGCCCGGCAGATAGACCTCTCCGAAACTATTCATTAAATCCTTCTCGTGGATATTTTTTATCGCGGCAAGGTGTTCTTCGAGACGATCTTTGACAGCATCGGGCAGAACCGTCATCCTGTCCTTATCGCCTTTGGACGCCCGAACGATGATGGAATCGGTTCCGAAATCAATATCCTGCACCCGAAGGCGGGCCACTTCCATCAGCCTCATTCCGGTGCCATATAAGAGATGAAGCAGGAGAAGGTCCCTTCCCGTAACATGTTCGAGAAGACTGCGCACTTCACTTTGCGTCAGCACCACGGGCAACTTGGGTCCTCTTTTGGCCCTTACCGTCTTGCTGAGATCCTTTAGATCGATTTTGAGAACTTCACGAAACAAGAAAAGCAGTGCGTTGAAAGCCTGATTTTGAGTGGAAGACGACACCCGCTGTTTGATCGCCAGGTGGCTGAGAAAATCCCGGACATCCGCCTCATCGGCGCCTTGGGTTTCCCAATCTATATTTTTTACGCCGGTCAGATAGGTATGAAAGCGAAGAAACCAGTCTATGTACGTTCTTTCCGTGCTGTAGGCATAATGCTTGATGCGCAGTGTTTCACGAATTTTCCCCTGCGTTGTTTTGGCATCATGGAATCTTTTTTCGGCGGCTGTCCCGGCGTTTGGAAAAAGTTGCGAGATGTTGCCCGCTTCGGAAAGAAAATGATGAATGTAAAGTCTAACGGCGTTATCCGCTTGAACGACCTGCCACTCTTGCAGTTTCTTGTCTTTTTTAAGCGCATCAAGAAACATTTCAATTCTTAAATCCACCGGCTTGTCTTGATGGGCATTGGAGAAACGCAGGAATCGGCCTGTCCAGCGTGCATAAAAAGGGATTTGATTCTCCGGCGCCATCTTCCGCCGTGCAAGGTATTCTTGAAACTCAGGTAAATAATTATTCATACGCCGGTTCCTGATAAGGCAAACCAGACAATCTGATCATGTCGCGCCAAATATCCCTGATTATGCGTTTTACGTGTTTGCCGATAATAAACACATTTTACGTTATTCTTCAATAATAATTATTTGATTTTGAAAAGGATTTGTGTAAAATCCCATAAGTTCAAAGACCGATTTAATTGCAGGCTGCTATAAAAAATGGATTACGTATATTAATTGTTCGGCCGCGCTGCGCGCGACCGAACGGCGAGTTGCGCTTTCGCACTCGCCCGATTAGTCCGACCGCGCGCTGATTCGCGCGTTCGAACAAATCGTTCGAGCGCATTCGGCAGCAGCCTTACCGAGCAAGCTCGGCAGCCTGCTGCCGAACCGCTCAACTCGCCGTTCGGCCACAATATGAATAGGAAGACAATAAATCATATTGACAGATTTTTTAAGGCACCCAGTGATCCGCCTTACGTGCCTGGTACAAACAGCGTTCTGCATCTTCTCAGAAGGGATGTCGTGCAATGTCTCGGGCGTGATCCTCAAACTGGGCTCAAACTTTCCAATATTGCCTTATTCCCAGGCATAATGGGAATCATTGCGGGAGTGGACCTCCTTGCAAAGTTCCATGCTGGACAGGATGGAAGCGGGGCAGGTTCAAGATTTGAGGAATTCGTTCGTACTTATTTTAGGCCCGTGCGCTCCGGCTGGGATAGAATTATTTGGCAGTTTAGGAACTCCTTGCTCCATTCATTCGGGCTTCATTCGAAAGACAATAAGGGGCGTATGTACCATTTTCGACTAAATCTCGATGATTGCCCATTGTTGCGAAAGCGTGGTGGGGACAAGTACTACGTAGGGATAACCCCTCTCCATGAACGATTTGAATCGGCAGTCTCACTTTACGAATTTTCTGTCCGGGCAGACTCCATGTTACAAGCCAACTTCGAAAGGATGTATCCAACATACGGAACAATCCGAATCAGGTCTTCATTTATGACAGCGTTGGAAAAAATACGTAGCGGCGGCTTTGCCGAACCATAAAATGCACAGGACGCCAAACAGCAGGCGCCTGTGATTTTCATGTTAGCTTCTTAGAAGATAGGAGGATAAATGACTCTTGAAGAAGAAATCAATGCCCGGGTCGGAGAAGTCCGAATCGACACATTTGACATGAGTTTCGGCGAGATATCCAGTCTCCATTCTAACAAGGAATTGATTATCCAGCCTGAATACCAGCGACTATTCCGTTGGACTACTCAGCAGAGATCGCATCTCATTGAATCAATTCTTCTAGAGTTGCCAATTCCGCAGATCTTTGTGATTGAGAATCCCGACGGCGTTCTAGAATTGATTGACGGCCTTCAGAGGATCAGCACCGTGCTTCAGTTTATTGATCCCGTTTCTTTGGACTTAGAGCCCCTTGTTCTGGAAGGCTGCACTCTCATACCGGCCTTAAACGGTCAGTCTTTCGCTGATCTTCCACTAAGCCTCAGGCTTACAGTAAAGAGATCGCCAATAAGAACCGTCGTAATAAAGAAGCAAAGCAAGGGTTTTTTGAGGTATGAAATGTTTAAGAGGCTGAATACGGGTGGGTCAAACCTTGAGCCTCAGGAGATTAGGAACTGTTCCTCACGGATGGTAGGAGACGAAGGCGTCAAGTTCTATTCTTTTCTCGTGGAACAGTCTAAAAACGAGGATTTTGCCGCATGCGCCGAGTACCTTCCGCAGGCAGACAAGGAAAAGAAGGGCGCCGAAGAACTTGTTCTTCGCTTTTTTGCTGCCAAGAACGCTCAGGACTTGTTCCGTGGGAGCGTGCGCGACTGGCTTGACAATTACATGGAGGGGGTGTTGCTGAGGAGATTAGCGTTTAACTACGACGAAGAGAGGTCAGTCTTTGGCGATATTTTCAATATTGCAAGGGAAAAACTGGGCGACACAGCGTTTCTCCGATACAGAGGCAACTCTCCCGTCGGTTCACTTCCTCCTGCCTATTTTGAAGCCATCTCGATTGGTATTCTGCGTTCAAGAGAGTACATTAGAGCGAAAGACTCCTCGGTCCTCCGGGCCGCGGTTTCTCGGTTGGTTCAGTCTGAGGAGTTCAGAGAAGTCACTGGGCCAGGGGCAAATTCGCGCGAGAAGCTGGAGCGTAGAATAAGCATGGCCTCCGAGGCATTGGAGTCTGCATGACCAATTGGTCGGAAATCCTCGAAGAAGACCTTCGCTGGCGAGAAGCTGAACTTGCCTCGCTCAAGCGTATAACGGTGACCAACAAAGATAACGAAAGTATCCATAGGTGTATGCTCCGGGCAAGTTGGGCGTTGCTCTATGCGCACTTTGAGGGATTTACAAAATTCTGTTGGGAATTGCTGTTGGACCAAGTTCAAGGGAGAAAGGTTCCTATTGAAGAGTTACGGGAGGACTTCTTGGTTCTCGCCTTAGAAAAGCAGTTCCGCGCGCTTCGCGGCAACCTCAGTTCTTCACTGCTGTGGAAGTTCTTTCGCGAGGGACTCCCTGAGGTGTTACACCGGGAGGCCAATTTTGCCCCTGAGTGTCGATTAGATACGGAATGCAACCTATGGCCGAATGTATTTGAACGAGAGTGTGCCAAAGTTGGCATTACCTCTATGGCACTGCAGACGTTTCGTCCCCGTATTAAGGCATTGGTGTCTCGCCGTAACGATATCGCTCACGGAAAAAGCATGACCATTAAGTCTATCGACGAATACTCTGAGTATGAAAAGGCAGTTCTGCTCGTACTGCATGATCTCGCCGTCCAAGTATTGGATATTTTGGAGAATCAAACTTACAAGGAAGCTAACCACCGCTTGCACCCGATCGCCGAAAAAGCCGGCTCCGGGTGAAGGGGACGTTCGGCCGCGCTGCGCGCGACCGAACGGCGAGTTGCGCTTTCGCACTCGCCCGATTAGTCCGACCGCGCGCTGATTCGCGCGTTCGAACAAATCGTTCGAGCGCATTCGGCAGCAGCCTTACCGAGCAAGCTCGGCAGCCTGCTGCCGAACCGCTCAACTCGCCGTTATGCAATTAGTGAATCATGATCGTAGATCTAAGCAAATATGATTTTCGGTTGCTTGAAGTCGAAAGCGAACTCTATGCCTTGGAAGATCATCTCAAGCTCATTGAGGGCCAGATTGAAGAATTACAGCGGAAAGAGCGTCTTAGGCTTGACACCTATATCCGTACAGAAAAACTATCGCCTGATGAACCGGAATGGCACATGGCTATACAGGAATATGAGGAGTACATAGAGCTTCTTCTTCCTAGGTTTTTTAGAGGGTCTTACCTCGTAGCCCTTTACGCTGTGTATGAATCGGCAGTCACAGAGGTAGCCCAGCTTATGAAACAAAGCTTGCTACAGGACATCTCCATAAAGGATCGGAAAGGTGACTTTTTGAAACGAGCAAAGATATACTATAAAGACATGCTAAAATTTGATTTGTACACAGAAGACAAAGAATGGCAGGTAATTGGCATGCTGGCCGAGCTTCGTAACTCATTTGCTCACGTTAACGGTCGGATGGAAATGCTTAATGAGAAATCAAAAATAAAGATTAAGAATTGGGAGAAGGAGAAAAAAGGAATAATCACATACTCTGGGTATATAGTATGTGACGCTAAGATTGTTGCTGAAATTTTCCAAAATGTACGCAACTCTCTGAAAAACCTTTTGGATAGATACAAGAAGTGGGATGATACCCATGCTAGCGCATAACATTTTAATTCAGCGGACTCGCTACGCTTCCCGCTGATTTCGTCGTTGGGCAAAGGAAATAGATGAGTCGATCTGTTGCTAACCGTCAGTGGGAGCAATTTGAGAAGGCAGTAGCCGCTTTCGTACAGGCGCTGACTCCTAATGCCGTGGTGAAACATAGTCCGAGGCTTCCGGACAAACATACTGGACACCCGAGGCAGAGAGACGTATGGGTAGAAGCGGTAGTGGGAATGTTTCCAGTTAAAATTCTTATTAGTTGTAAACGCCTTAAACGCAGCATCAACGAACTGGATATGGATGCTTTTGTAGGAGAATTGGACTCTTCTGGCGCTCATAAAGGAGTTGTCTACGCGTTTTCCGGATTCACGGCTCCTGCGCTCACAAAAGCAAAGGCACTCGGTATATCTTGTTGTAAACTTTACCAGAACAGCCCCGCTGAACTACCGGATTCCTTGATGTTTGTCTTTTACTGCTGTGGTCAGAGCTGGCAACTTAAACTGAATAGCGAAGCACTAGATTACTGGGGCACGGCCACGTTCGATGAGGTATTCTCGATTAGAAATCAGTCAGGTGACTCAAAGAGTTTGTTGGAAATGTTACTTGCAGGCTTCACCGAAGGAGAAGAAAAGGCTGTACACGATGTCACAGGCACAGGGCGTTTTCCAAAAGACTGGATGACTTCTCTGGAAATACGCGTCGAATCTAACGATGTTCCGCCTTTGAGAATTTCGCTATGCGGAAAATGGAAAATCTACAGGGCAAAAGTGGAAGCACATCTTCTAAACGGATCATATTCCTTTACGGAAAACTCGTTTGCTGGATCACAGACATCACCATCGATTGATATGCAAGGCCCCGATCCAGGCCCAGGTTGGGAATTAACCACTGACCGTCCCACACACTTACGTCCTGGTGTCGGCATGGTTATCCTCAAGGGCGGTAATTTACGAGAAGGCATTCAAGAACATTTTGCAGGTAAAAAGCTTAGCGAGTTGAAATAGGGCTCTATGAAATGAGTTCGCCCAACAAGACAATTCAGCGGATGCGTAATACTCCCCGCTGATTTTTGTGTTAGCCATCAAAGGATAATGATATGGAAACATGGATAAGCATAGGAATTTCTCTATTAGCTCTTTCTGTGTCTGGAGCTACAGCTTGGCTTACCATTTTTAAAAAAGGTAAGTTGTTAATGACACAGCCAACCAGCATTTTTTTTGGGCCGGATGGTGGATTTTTTGAAAGCACCAGGAATAAGGTTTATTTGCGCACCTTGTTATATAGCAGTTCAAGAAAGGGGCAAGTCATAGAAAGCATGCATGTGACTCTTGAGCGTGGCGAAACCAAACAAAATTTCTCTATTTGGGTCCATGGCGGCCAGAAAGGCGATCTATTTAGGGGAAGTGGATTATTTGTGACACATGAAGGGGTAACCTTGAATCACCACTTTCTCCTTCCTCCGGACGGGTCTGATTTCAAGTTTCTTGCAGGGAACTACACACTTAAAGTCTTTGCAAAACTGGTAGGCGGCCCCAAACCAACTCTTCTATTTTCTATTCCCTTGGTTCTATCTGAGTCACAGGCAGAAGAACTAAAACAAAAGCAAACAGGACTATTTTTTGATTGGGGGCCAGATCAAGGAAATTATTATTCTCATATCGATATAAAGCCTGAGCCGGATTTTGAACAGTTAATGGAATTAATGGCTAACAAAAAAATCCAGCCGACGCAAAAAACGCGCGGCTGATTTTTGGCGTTCGGCCAAACATTAGGGGGGATCGGAAGAGGGTATGAGACCAGCAGAATTTGAGGAAAAGGATTTTGAAGGCCCTCTTTACAATCAGCTTCTTTCGGGCTCTCGAAACTTCACAACTCCTGGCCAAGTCTTCGAGGGCAGGTTCGGTGTTGATGCTGTTCTAGAAGTGCTGAATCCTGTATTTTGGACTCTGTTTGGTTACCCGGCGCCTCTAGGTGGGGTAATACTCAACGACTACAAATGGGGATTCATTTGGCGTGCTATAGGACAGAGACGCACACTGCCGAATTTCTCGGTCAACGTCTTAATACAGGCAAAGCGGCCGGACGTGCTTGAAGGAAGGCGATCTGCCTTCTCCGGCCTTGGCATTCCAGGTAGATACTGGCGCTTCTTTGTCACACCCCACCAACAACAGATTCTCGAAAGTGTCTCAAGAGTCCTTAGCAACAAAGCGTTGATAGTTTATGCTGCGCCTGCCTTCGACACCTTTGATGAACTTTATAGTTTGACAATATCCGGACAAGTCGTCAATACATCATCATTCGTCAAAGTCCAAAGGATGTCTGGTCACAGCTCATGGAATTACAATATTCCTGGCACCAAAGGTGTTGCCGAGTCAGAACCGGAGCTTGTGGACGATGGGGATTTCGATTCTGCGGTTTCTCATGTACTGGAGGCCCAGGACAAGAATGCTGATCCTCGAGAGGAACTTAAGAAACTTCATAAGACAATATTTTCCATCTGTAAAGAGGTATCACACGAAAACTCGTTAGCAAGATTTTTTCTCAAACGCTATCAGGCAATGCATGAATCCATTGCAAAAGCAAAAACCAAAGACCAAGAACTACTGGTACATTTTCTTGGAGTCGCTCTTTTTTGTGACTCGGCCAATGTCGTTTGGCTTCCGGTGGGACCCGATGATGCTTGAAAAAATGCCGAACCAAGCGGTGCAGCCAATCGGCCATAAATCCGGCCTCTGGCTGACCTTTGCGTTGTGCGCAAAAATAAATGACCGATAAAATAATCAAATCAGAAGGAGTAACACCAACAGAAAGATTCCTCGCGGATCTTTGTGATCGATCTTTTCTACGATTATGGAGCTATCCTAATCCATTCAAGGAGGATAAGGATGAACTCTGCGACCTCCTAGCTGTTTTTGAAAATCATGTATTCATTTTCTTCGACAGAGAAAATTTGGCCTTTTCTAAGGAGGGCAATGATCCATTAATAAATTGGAATCGTTGGAAGAAAAAGGCTATTGATTCTCAAACTCGCACAGCACACGGTGCTGAACGATATATCAGGAGCGGACGAAACATCTTTCTGGATAAAGATCTAACGATTCCATTTCCATTTGATATTGATCGCAACGAAATGGTTGTTCATAAAATAATTGTTGCACATGGAGCGAAAGATGCCTGTGAAGAGTATTCAGGTGATAATGTCTATGGAAGTCTGGGTGTTTCCTATGGACCAAGCGAGGCTGATCTTCCATTTCCATTTATGGTACACATAGACAAAGAAAATCCAGTCCATGTGTTTGATAGTCATAACCTTCCAATAATCTTTTCTGAATTAGATACAGTTTACGATTTTACGTCATATCTTGATGCAAAGATTAATGCGATTAAAGCATACGATATGTTGTCTTATTGTGGTGAGGAAGATTTATTGGCTCACTATTTTCTCAATTTTGATAAATCAAATAATAAACATTTCATTGGGACTTCGAGAAAAGACATCAACGCCATCATGATTGGCGAAGGTGAATGGAAAGACTTCATTGAATTAGAAATATACAAAAGAAAAAAGTTAGCGGATAAAATCTCTTATCATTGGGATAAATTAATCCAAATTACCTGCCAAAACACACTTGACGGGACTATTAGAGGATCCTCACCGTTGAGAGGGAGAAGTGCCATCCATGAAATGGCAAAAGAGCCTCGCTTTCACCGTCGAGCACTATCCGAAAGGATGATGCAGTCAATTCGGAATTTTCCAGAGTCATCGCAGCGTATAATGCGAAACTTGTCGTTTATGCCGTCATTTTACAAGGACAAGGGGTATGTGTTTTTGCAACTCAAGGTAGACGGCATTACTGACTATGAGAATGAATACCGACCAAAAAGACTAGCAATGCTTGAAATAGCCTGTGGCGCTGCAAAAAATAAGTTCGACAATTTGAAGACGATTATTGGAATCGCAATTGATGCTCCAAAGTATGCAGAAACGAACTCGGAAGATTTCATCCTACTGGATTGTACTGACTGGCCAGATGAACAAAGAGAGCATTATAAAAAGTCAAATGAGGCGCTAGGATTTTTTAAGACGGGTGTCGTTGAAAGGAGAACCGTGACAGAGTTTCCCATTGTTAAAAAGCCAAAAGTCCCAAACCGAGCAAAGATTGGCCGTAATGATCCATGTCCCTGCGGTTCGGGGAAAAAATTCAAGAAATGCTGTATCGATAAAAAGCAATGAACATCGCACAACAATCTCTTCCAGCGGACCGCAAAAAGCCGCGGCCGCTGAAGAGCACGTTCGGCCGCGCTGCGCGCGACCGAACGGCGAGTTGCGCTTTCGCACTCGCCCGATTAGTCCGACCGCGCGCTGATTCGCGCGTTCGAACAAATCGTTCGAGCGCATTCGGCAGCAGCCTTACCGAGCAAGCTCGGCAGCCTGCTGCCGAACCGCTCAACTCGCCGTTATACCGAATTACATATGACTCCTTGTGGAGGACATCATGCAGAGAATTAAGCTACGGAAAAGTTTGTGGGAATATGACCCGTCGGTTATGCTTGGCCCGCCTGGAGGTTTCGGCACCGTTTACCTTGGATCTTCCGAAGACGGCAAGGAAGTAGCTGTTAAGAAGCTTCACGTCTCGTCTGCTTCTGCCGGAAACCGTGAATTGACCATTTCTGAAGAGCTCGAAGGAAAAGAGCTGTTCCACATCATACCCTTCTACGATTCCGGTATGGATGCAGACACTTTGGACTATTTTGTGGTAATGGCAAGGGCTGATCAGTCCCTTCAGGGACTGCTTAATAAGAGCCCTATTCCTGAAGGAGATGCCGCCAAGATACTAACTGATATTGCCTTGGGCCTTTACGAGGTCAAGGAAATCGTTCATCGAGACCTTAAACCTGGTAATGTTCTCTACCACGAAGACAGATGGAAACTTGCCGATTTCGGGATCGCACGATTTATTGAGAACTCAACCTCCCTCAATACTTTGAAAGACTGCCTATCACCATGGTATGCAGCGCCTGAGCAGTGGAGACTTGAGCGAGCAACTAAGGCAACTGACGTATATGCTTTTGGGTGTATAGCTTTTGCGCTGCTGACTGGCCAACCCCCATTTGTGTCGGGCGATTTGCGGCAACGCCATCTGCATGAAGACCCTCCACGGAGCGTGGGTTCTGTCAAGATGCAGCAATTGGTGTCTTTGTGCTTGAGAAAAAATCCTGGTGCTAGACCGTCGGTTGAGTCTGTGCTGAAGCAACTTGCAGGAATAACCACCGCTAACACTGCGACCAATAGTTCTATGGCGGCTGCTGGTGCAGCTATCGCCGCAGAGGAGGCAAAGAGAGAAGCCGAGGCTTCGCGTAGACAAACGGAGGAGGAAGCAAGGCGGGAACTAGCGAAGGATGCAGTGATATCTTTGGACGTCATTTTGGAAATGATGTTCGAGGCCATAGTGCGGGACGCCCCTGTTGCTCGACGCCTGTCCAATAGAGGCATAGAGATTGGGAGCGGGAAGCTGAAAATTGAGATACCGTTCCCTTTTCTCATCAAAGATGCTTTTGCAAACGCAAAGAAGAACATCGTTTGTGGGGCATTGATAACCGTGCACCAGGAAGCACCGCACTATCGGGGACGATCGGCAAATCTCTGGTTCGGCGAGTTCGCAAGCGGCGAGTTCCGCTGGTGGGAGATTCCTTATTTTCAATTGGGCGGAAGGCGAGGCGAATACGATCCGTTTGGGGTCTCTATACTTGCAGAACTTCAGGATGCCGATTACGCGGCATCGCCCGTTATGCATACCGTAAACCACGCCGCCACACCCAAACCCATCGACGTTGAGTTCACTGACGAGTTTATTGGACGCTGGATAGAGAGACTTGCTGCTGCGTCCGCCAAGAGGTTGCAGAGGCCCAGTTCCTTGCCCGAACCATGACATCTGAAGACGGTACAACTCATTCATGCAGCCGACCTCGTACCTCGGCGGCTGATGCTGTTGTTGTATGAAAGTGCATTATGAACGATATAATTAACAACTACATGTTATTAAAACCTTTTTATGTGTATGTCCTTCATGATGAGAACGATCATGATATTTTTTATGTTGGAAAGGGGAAAGATGATAGATTATATCAGCACGCAAAAGAAGCTAGACGAGGTAAATCTGAAAAAGAGAAGGATAAAAAGATTTTAGAGATCGAGCAAAGTGGTCATAAAGTTAAGCAGACAGTTGTTGGAAGATTTGATTCTGATGGTGAAGCTTTCGCTGTTGAGAGCACATTAATTCATTGGGTATACGGTATTGACAATTTAACAAATGTCGCAAGTGGGCATGGTGCCAGTCAGATTCGTCCAAAAAATAATTATGGTTACATTTCAACACTGCAAGATAATATGTTAATACCATATTATGTATACGCTCTGATAAGCGACACAAATAAACATTCAATATTCTATATTGGTCAGGGCAAGGGCAATCGTGCATATCAGCATTTAAAAGAAGTAGAAAGAGGCATTATAAAAACTAGAAAACAAAAGGAAATATTCGAAATAATAAAAGCTGGAGGAAATTATATCCCTATTGTTATCGGAAGATTTAATACACAAAAAGAAGCACTTGCCGTAGAAAGCATATTGATACATTGGGTATACGGAATTGATAGCTTGAAAAATGATGTAAGCGGTCATAGGGTAACGTTAATTAGGCCAAAGAATCATTATGAAGAATTGCAAGGGATCGATGAACCAGAATTGAATTATAGTGCAAGAACAAAGGCAAACAGAGACAGAAACGATATCGTTGGATTCTTGAACGAAATAAGAACATTGATAGAATCAAAGTGTAATATTAAATTCGATGATATTCATACTCATAACGATCGCTGTACTTATCTTGTTAAGTTTATAAAAGGCGTTCGTCTGACAGTTGTAAGCCATCATTCAGCAAAAAGAGCGGCCGCAGTCACAATTGAATCCATAGATACAAAGGAAATAAACAAGGCGCGTGTTCGTTACGTTTGTGACAACTCCAAGCTTGAGTGGAAAGATAATGGGAGGTATGGAAGAATTATGCCTGCTGGTAGCTTTACCGATCCTGAAATTGTATTGAAGAAATTTATAGAGACACTTTCTGAAATAGAAAAAGTAAAAATATAATTTGGCATATAACCAGACAATCCACCGGACCCGCGTTCCGCGGGCCGGTGATCTCCACGTTCGCTCAAAGAGGAAACATAGATGATAAGTATTGACTGGATAGGTTTTGTCATAGCTTCTATTGCCATTGTGCTCGCTCCAGGTCCCGGATCGTTGTTTGTGGCAAGAACTGCGGGCGTCTCTGGTTTGAGGGCCGGTCATAAGGCGATGGTGGGTATCATGGTTGGTGATACCTGCTTGATCTTGTTGTCGGTACTCGGTGTATCGGCCATTTTTCGCGCATATCCGTCGGTATTCCATGTCTTTAGATTGGCAGGAGCCGTTTATTTGGCCTTTCTCGGTGTGAAGCTGGTCTTCGGAAAATCAAAGGCCGAGTCGGTCCTCGTACCCAATCGCGATAGATCATTCCTACAAGCCGTCTCCATAACTCTTTTGAACCCCAAGGCCGTCTTCTTTTTCATGGCGTTTTTTCCTCTATTCTTGAGGTCACCAGAGCATAGCCGCTTTCTTGCTTATACCTCTATGGCCGTTGTATTTCAGCTCATCAGCATGACATATCTCAGCATTCTCATACGTACGTCCTCCTGGGCAGCTTCAGCCCTTCGCAAAAACAGCCTGACCAGGGTTGTATTGGAAAAGCTCTGCGGGTGTGTGTTTATCGGCTTCGGAATGAAAGTGGCACTTATGAAAAGATGAGTGAACAAGGCGCTGCAGTGGGTCGCCGAAAAAGCCGGCTCCCACTGAGCTCGCCGTTGCCGTCGCGCTGCGCGCGTCGGCAACGGCGGAGCTAAGCTACCGCTTCTGCGCTCTTTGTGTGGTGTCAATGATCGCCATAATGGAGCCACCGTTTTTCGCCGTAATGGAGCCAGCGGAAAGGGTTGAAAAAGGGTCTTCGGACCCCCCTTTCATTCAGGCGATTTCACCTCCATTCGAGGATTGTTTTTC